>JAABUK010002265.1_pt1 | contig 34958 bp, 46 predicted proteins | sample 5559141 | NCBI WGS metagenome assembly JAABUK01 (sample SAMN10711869, study PRJNA513367) | rock metagenome | isolation source: Antarctica rocks | place: Antarctica: Victoria Land, Pudding Butte nord | collected 2016-01-03
GTGTCTCGAACCCATGACACCGCACGCAGTACTATAGGACATTGGCTTACCTCCGCCTGTGCATTCGTCTGCTCAACACGCTTTGTTGAGCATACTGGCGACAAAGGCAAGGTAACACGACCGGTGGAACGCCCGCGAGTTTGGACGAAAGCGGGTGCCTTTGATGTGAAGGCGGACGCGCAAGTCAATGCCATCTTTGTGTGAGATAACACAAACGACGGTGAAATGCCCACTCAGCGCGTTTCCAAGCTTGCAAACGTCACGGTAGTGGCTCTCTGGATCCTGCGAACAGATAAAGCGCGATATTTGTGAAATATATTTAATTCCATTTGAATCTTATGGTGTTACTCTCTTGGAAAAGCTGAAGCCATGTATACTTTCAGGACGGCCACTCTGTTTCATCTGTGCAAGTGTGTCGACCTCGACATGCATAAACAGCTCTTATCTTGGCACTGCTGGATTTGGCTTGTATTAGCGTAGTACTAGTCCTTTACATCACAAACAGCACAAAGAATCTAACAAAGCTGCAACTAGGCTGTGGAAATGCTGATTTTGCAACACATCAGTTATGTTCTGCTCATGTTCTGTGTCTACCATATATGGCCTACTCAGTGTCTTTTTCTATTTAATTCAATCAACAATGCATGTACGGGATTGGTCTATGGTTCATTTCCTTCATCATTTCTCCCGCTTCCACTTATAATGGGAACCATACAAACTGTCTTCCTGCCCTCCCAGCAGGTTCCCATCTCTTCCATCATCATCAATTCTGTCAGGGCTATCATCATCTGCCCCAGGTGACATGCGTGCAAAGATCTGGTCCAGCCCTCCCTTGACACCTTGCTGCAATGCTGCACCTTGGCTCGCCTTACTGTCCATGCCAGCTAAGGAAGTGTTGCTTGTATGCCTGCTACTGCTGCGGCCCATTGGTTGTTCCACTGGGCTAGCCTGAACAGAACCACTCCTGCCAGAGGGGCTGCTCTTGGGGTAGCCTTGTTGCGTGCGGCTTCCCGCCAGCGCTTGCTGAGTAGCTGCTGACAGGCCTGCACGTGACCAAGAAGACGGGGCTGGCCCCTCTGCTGCTGCTGTCTCCATGTCAGATCTGCAGCAGCAGTCAGACATAAGAAGCTGTCTTCTACACAGCAACCACAACAATCCTGGGCATGCGCATCCAGATGCCACACCCGTCGCAACAAAGCTGCAGCCTTCTATACAGGCTGCACATCTGCACTACCAGGCTGTGACCAAATGCTTGCACATCAACACAACAGCAAGCCTGGGTTGCATTTAGTATTCGTGTGCTCCACTTGTGGTGCTTTATGACATGGAACTCACTAGACATGGGAGTGCTCTTGAGCTAACGGAGTGCCCACCGGGAGCGTGCAGGCTTGGTGGAGGCAGCATCAGCTTTGATGTCTTTACTCTGGCTGTGTGAGAACCAGCGGGACTTTGCTGGGGAGGTGGCGGGAGTCTCCACTGTGCCCCAGATGTCTAAGCAAGATGCAATGGGCAGCCCCCTCAGGCTTGCATCCTTTAAGCAGCACTGTCAGTCAGCCCCGAGTCGAATTAACAGTAAAGTACAAATGCCACAGAAGTGAGAGGCAGTGTGCTGGATTTATTTGTGAGACTGGCAACAGAACTGGCATTGGCAGAGTGTGCAGGTCAAGATTTGCAGGTTTGGCAATGCAAATCTTTGGTAGCCCCAGACACTCTCTACAAGAACTCAAACACAGCCTGTACAAATGCAAAAGACACATGTTTGCCAAAATCAGTAAACAAAGCCCTGACAAGAAAGCAGCAGGTGCTGCCTGCCACTTGTGCAGTGGCATTGTATCAGGAGAGGCGCGGGGGGGTATATGTGCCCCTGGGCCCTTGCCACAAAAAACTGCGCTTGCCAGGTGGTTGCTCAGCTCAGGCCACATAGAGTGCTGCTTACTTTTCTATTTGTCTTCTTTCAATGATTGCGCTCTGGAGCCGTTTGATAGTATGTCAAGTCTGACAACAACATGACAAGACAGCTGCCTTGCAAGATATTTGATGGAGCGTCATTCTGAGCTATTATCAGTTGGCATTAGAAGCCCCATTCTGAGTTGCAATATCAGATGGCCTCTTCAGTTGCTGAGGCAAGGCTCGCTGGAAGATCAAAAGAGCGCTTGATGGAATCAGCAGATCTGCTTTCTATTTGATATATGTGTGTATGCCCACAACTGCTGATACAGTCTTTGTGCCAGGTCTGAATGCCAGCAGCAATGACGCTGACCTACTCGCCACATGGGCTCAGTACCAGCCAGTCAAGGGCCAATGATGCCAGATGATCAGCCAATGCAAGCAGTGATTGTGACAAGAACAGCATCATTTGGCAGAGAGCAGTGGGCATGCCTGCTCCTTCCTGATGAGGACTTGGCCCCTCTCCAGGTGCTCATAGCTGCCGCTGTCCTGCACCTGGAAGCGGGCCGGCAGAACGAGGCGCGCAATGAGGTGCCACACATTCAGGAACAGCGCCCCACACCAGAACAGCACCACCACAGGGAACCAGTTGTTGAAGGCCGTGCCAAACAAGGGCACATCATTCAATGCAGCTCCCATCTTCTTGCTGAACACCATTGTCTGCAAAATCACACCGTGTCAAGTCTTGCACTTGCGTACTTACGCTGTGGAAGCAGTCAGCACACATTGTGGCACAGCAGGACAATTTTTTGTCCACTTCACACGTCTTTCTGCATGACTTGCATGCACCAAGGCATCTGCTGCCTGCAGAGCTAAACATGATTCAGCAGCACATGTGTAGTTTCAGACATACATGTTTGCATCAATAGATAAACTGGTACTATCATAAATATGAGCGCATAATACAGTGGGTCACAAAACATCGACCTGACAAAGCGCAAGCCAGTCCAGCACAGGAGGGAGCAGGATCCAGCAGAGGTGCCTGTAGTGTCCACTCACCATTCCCAGCACTACAGCAACACCGTATCCACAAACTACAGCAGCAACTTGTAGGCGAAGTACCTGTCCAGAGGCGAGGTAGTCCTGCATGCGGATGACGTGGAGGTAGTTGTAGCAGATGGGGGCCATGAAGCGGCAGGCCCAGGCCCCATTGCGCAGCAGAGAGGTGGAGTGCGTGCAGTGCGGCACCACATGGTGCCTGAAGGTGAAGACCTTGATGAAGCCCAGGCGCAGCAGGCTGAACTGGCAGCACATGACCATGTACACCAGGGGTCCCATCACCAGCAGCAGGGTACCCATCTCCCCATGCTCGCTCTTGTGAATAGCCTGCAGGCTGGTGATGGTTCAATTCATGGTCTGGAGGTGTGTGAAGGTCAAGACAAGGCCATTGCACCAGCCAGAAATGCATAGTCAAGAGGCAGCAAGTCCAGTTATGACAATCACACAGCCTTCAGCAGCAGCCGTTGTCAAGAAAGGGTAACAGGACACTGATCAGGTGAAGCAGCTCCTTGTTTTGGAACGTACACGAGTGAAGGCAGTAAGCGTAATGGCCAGGAATGGGACCTGTGAGAGTGGCAAGAGCAACTATGACTACTAGATGGTGAGAAAGTGTGTGTTTTTGTATGGTAGCACAGAGGCCAGACAGAAGCGCCACCAAGAGCTGGAGGGCAGGGGAGATGTGTTGATGGCCAACTGGCAAGCATGATGAGTCAGGCAAACAACAACAAGCAATCCAACTACAAGCAGCAAGCTAGTGAGCAATGAGACTTCTTGCACTTCTGTCACAGCGTTGGGTGTTGTATGATCAAACCAATGTGCTGTTGTCACCGCATGCCAAAGACACTGACCAGTGAGAAAGGGGAGACATCGGGGCGGCGGCCCAGACCAATGGTGGCCTCTGACCACACCACCATGAAGGAGGTGCCTCCTAGCAGCAGGGCAGCCAGGCGCATCACCCATGGCTTCGCCACACACTTGTACATCATCAGGTGCGGATGTACAGGCTTGATGCCTGCAGGCCAGGGCCCATGCTGCTCAGAGTGAGCAGTGTGTATCTGTGATTACGGCCAGGCTATAAGCCATGCATGACAGTGTGTGAGCTGCATCTGCTAAGACAGAGTTCTGGGCAGGCATGCATTGACACAAAGCAGGATGCTGCTGGGCAATAGTCATTTGAAAGCAGTAACACTGACCCAGCTTGGAAGGCAACGACTAAATTGTGAACATGGCTGCTTGTTTTCAAGGAAATCTTGTTTGGCTGACAAGCAGTACAATACTGACTGCACCTGCTATAGGCACTCCTTTCTGTGTGTAGTCTCGGCTGGCACGGCATTTGCAGACATTCTCCAGCTCAAATGCCTCTGTGACTGCATTCACGTAGGAAGCAGACTGACCTGCAGTACCAAGGTCAACTCGTGCTCTTCTTGCTGTCTGACTTACACATCTGAGGTCTAACTCTTTGTTGTGCCAACAGTGTACGCAATTATGCTAGCGTGGTCATGAGCGCTAGTCTGCGTTTTTCTGCTGAGAAACAATGCTGTCTGTCTTGTACCACTACGTGCATGATGAATGCTGCTCATGTGCTGATGAGTAACAAGTGCAACAGCTATATCCTATGCTGAAGCTACACCAAGAGCAAATGCTGAAACACACCTTCATAGTTGTGCACAGCTTTCCTGGTACGACGGCGCAGCTCAGCAAGGCCAGCCTGGTCACAGCCATAGTCCAGCTCACCATCCTTCAAGCTCTCCAGGTCCACCCGCCCACTCCCATCCTGCCAAACATTGGGTAACTATGTCATGTGATTCCAACAGACAGTCAACATGCAACTACTAAACAAAACGGCACAGCCACTGATGTGACAGTACATCTGGTCAATGAAGGCAGCCTGCAGACACATTCAACGGCCTGCTGCAGGCAGGACACATGACAGGTGCATACATCTGTTTAGACTGGCTGCTTCCAAAACCCACACAAAACTGGCTGTGTCCATCCTTCCTGTCACCTAGATTGCTGCTGCTGCTGCCACCTACTGAGCAAGCTTTTGGCAACAATCTTTCTAGATCTCAGCAGTCACAAGGCAAGCAGGGCCATAAACTTCAAGACATGCTACAAGAAGCCATGCTGCTGCATCGAGCCAATGCAGGACTGTTGCAGAGGTTACCCTGGGGACCATGGAGGGCTTGAAAGGGGACTTGTCCTGGGCGTACTTGTAGATGATGTCCATGTAAGGCCGCATAGGGTCCCTGCGTGACATGGGCTGGCTGGTGGCCTCCACAACTGTGATCACCGACTGCAGCTCGGCTGCTGCATCCTCTAGGGTGTCTGCACACCTTCCCAACCTAGACCATAGCAATACACTGCCTGGGGGTTGATTGTGTACGATACTTTCGTTAAACATTCAAACAGTGTCTCCTGGAGACCAGGTGAGAGGTTTTTGGCTGACAGCAATTTCATCAGAAGCTATGAGGATGTATGCAATGCTCACAGCTGAGACACAAACAAGTGGATAATGCCAGTCTTGATCGCTTGCAGAACTTTGTTTCATATTGACAGGCTTGCTGGTGCACATGCTTCAGCAGCAACTCAGGGCTTTCAAGACAGTCTGTCTATGGGTGGCCAAAGGCGCTGATGCAAGCTGGTGAGAGAGCTGCAATACAGCAGGGCTGGCAGACCTGTATGAGCAGGATCTCAGGCGCTCCTCAGGGTTAGCCTGGTTCCACATGCCACGAGGTATCTCCACCAGGCCGTACCCTAGCAGAAATACCCCTGCTACCAGACCTGTCCAAAAGGAAGCAGGACTTGTCAATGAATGCTAGCATGACAGGCAACTGCAGTCTGACGCAGCTGCTGGTACTGAGCAGCTGTCATGTGCTTTGCATGCAGACAAAGTGAAGGAGGCAGGGGCACACCATATGTGTTGGAGAGGGTCAGGGCCAATGGTGATATGTTTGACAATGTCAGCCGGCCGGAGATCAGCAGAACAAGAAGACCTGCAGCAACGTCACAGTGAGATAACAGTCCTTGCGTATGCAGATTGCACAATGATAAAGCACTTACCGGTGCCTGAAAGGCTCCCCATGATGATCCAGAATTGCGCGTGGTCCTTGAGCCCAGCCCATGACCTGTGCACAGGCAACAGATAAAGTCAGCACACACATGCACCATCACCTACTGCATGTTAGCCAACTTCTATCAAGGAATTCTTTGCTGGGCCTGCATACCTGCCAGCAAAGGTGAATTCTCCTGCGTCAACAAAACCCATGGTGATTGGAACAACTGCCCAACAGAGGACCTGGGTCGACCTGCACAACATACCTACTCTAGCCCAGAAGCTCACTGCTGTGCGTAAGTTTGCCAAGTAGCGTGAGTCAGAGTGTACCAGTATGAGATGCTCCATAGAACGCCAAGAGGGCCAGTGATGCTGCCGCTGGTGCCTAGCAAGCTGTCCAATACATCTACTGGCACAAGGGCTACAATAGACAGTGACGTCACCCATGCAACGACTGCTATTGCTCGTACAAATAGAGGCACCCCTGGCGCAGCGTAAAAGCGCAGCCTGCAGCAAGTCAGAAGGCTCTCCTTGGGCTGTGCTTTAGCAAAGCTGAGACAGGTCATAGCGACGTTGCAAGGCTTACAGCAAAAATGTTGCCACGCCAACGCAGACCATGGATACAATGTAGAACGACCACATCCCTCCTGGTCAACCCAAAGCAACAGTGTTCACTGCAGACGATGAGCGGGTCGCATCTGCTGCGCTGCACGTGCGGCCGCACTCACCGACAGCATTTATAGCACGCGCGATGGCATCTCAGAACCGTTCAGCCTTCAGAACTGTTTATGTTCAGCCTTCAGGAAAGTCAAACGCAACAAGTGTGTTTTGGTGAAATGGTTTCGGAGTAGATACTACTAAATTTAAGTGCCCTGTGGCAAGCCAGCGCTCTGTCCGTACGACGCAACCCACGCTACTCACAGAGGGTGGACCTTTCATCAGCTCATGCACTTACATGCAGCCGTGATCTTGCCAACCTCTGTATCCTGTGTTTTGACTTGTGATCAACCTGATCATCCTCACTCCATAGGCAGCTGCCAGCAGTCGACTCGTAGGTCATAGGAGCAGTGTATGCATGGCATATGAGTCACCAATATCATGCGAGCAGCCCACAGATACTCAAAACATCCAATGCATCATTGACATATTGCAACTTGCAGCACGTCAGTGTTTTGCTCAAGGATGTGAGCTACCTGCTGATCCAGCCAATCAGAATCAGGTAGAGTACATTTGAAAAATATGCATGCAGCGCTCAACTTGCATTGGATGTGATTGTACCATGACCGAGTGAGCATGGCAGGCAAAGAGTGCAATGAAAATGAAAGTTGCCAACACAACAGCATTGTTTGATATCATTATGCAAGAGCTGGGCATGCTGAAGACACTTACCATGCAGGTGAGGTTTTCGCTGTTGTTTAGCACAACAGCACCAGCAGTACGCCTGCATTGACAAGCTGCTTTTGCAGGCCTTGCTAAAGCAGAGAGCTGACAGGTGAGTGTGTGCATCAGTCCCCTAGCAGTTTACCATTCAGCAAGCAAGTTGCTGACCTTCAAATCATGTCGTAGTGGTGCTTTACACCCTCTGCAAAAGGCAATTAGCCTTTGGAAGAAAAGGCCAGGGGTGAAGGCTCTGCTCGAGTTTGGCGTGCTGGACGCCAAATCTGATTGTTCCCTCCACACAGCCACCATAAGGCATGATGCTGATCAATGGACCTTTCCTTGTTACACCCTGCCGCAGACTGGCATCACCCCAGACACCAGTTTGCACAGGCAACAGTGCAGCTGATGTGTTGTGATTGTTGGCGTGAGCTAATTGTATGTTGAGCAGGCGGTCTCAGCTTCTGGAAGACGAGGCAAAAGCAGTTTGTGGCCTCACCAAGGACCAATTCCCTGAAGCAAAGCCTGCAATCCTCATGCAGCTCTTGCAAAAGCTGCATTCACTGCAAGAAGATGTTGTCTTTCAGGCTGACATGACTCACTGCATTCAGGCTGCTGCCAGTCAAAGCAGGTACTATGCAAACAGTGTGACCAGTGCAGAGTGTCATGAGCTGTGTTGTATGCTGTCTGGGAGCCTGTTTCTGCACTTGACTCAGTGCCCTGGCTGCATGCAGGTGGACACTTGACAATTTTGCCTATGGCTCTACGTCCTTTCATGGTTGGCTACGCATTTTTCAGCACCCCATGGTATGTCAGTCAACTCAATCTGGCTTTGTTTGGCCCTCTGCCTGACTTTGCTGCTTCTGCGGGTCATCTTCAGCAGCTGCAAACAACGACTGTATGCTGATGAGTCCTTCACTTTACCTTTCATGTAGGTCAAGCCGCATGTTTCGACAGCGCTTTCCAATGGCAAAGAATTTCAGGTGTGGGGCAGCAGCATAGGCTGGCTGGTGTTCTATGCTGCCCTCACATATGGTCTGGAAGCTGTAGGTGCGAACAGGTGTGATTAGACTTCTAAGCCATGTTGCTGCTGGCTATAGACCTGACACACTGTGCCTACAGGCTATGAGCTGCTCAGCTGCCATGTGGACACAGCTCAACAACTAGCATCACGCTTTCAGGTGGGAGCACCCTGCGCTCAATGGCTGGGACAGCTAAGTAAACACTGTCAGGAGCAACCATGCAGCATTGAAAGTTCTTTGCAGGTGCCTGGGGTTTCATTCCATGCTAAGGACATGCTGAAGTCTGACCTTGGTAACACATCAATTGTGATGCTGGCTTCCTTCTGCTGGGACACAGCTCTCTACAAACAAGCAGCTGCAAAGCTCAGCAAGGAGCTGATGCAAGGGTCCATTGTCGTCGACTACTCAGCTCAGCTTGATGAGTACTTTCAGCAGATAGCCAAAGTGCAGATTCCGGTGTCCTGGAACAACCAACAGACAATGTACGTATATCTCAAGCCATAGTGCACAAGAATCAAGCACAGACTCACATGAATGCAAGCAGATGCTGCTTCTGTTCTTTGGGGGACAGTTGGTGAACAGATTGTGAGGGATTTACAATGCTGTCAACCATAACAGTGCAGCAAGCCAGATGTTGACCCTGCTGCAGCTGTAGCAGCTGCCTTGAAAGGCACTGAAAGGTTGTAAGCGGTAGCTATAGAGTTCACTGTCCAGGCTTCGGGGTCTGCTCCTGCTGTCTCTTCAGCAGGACAGGCAACCTCAGAGACTGTAGACACGGCCAGTGTGCTCCATGACCTGTGTGCAAAGATCACTCCTTGGCCTTATGTGACAGGACTGTCAAGCTCTGCCATGTGCAACATGCCAATGTGCGCCTATCAAGTGACGCGTAGTGTTCTCTCATACTCATGGGCGATTGATGCTTTATTTGCAATGCTTTACCTGGTATAGTTGTCAAAGTCCTCGGCATTAGGTGACAGGACTGTCAAGCTCTGCCATGTGCAGCATGTCGATGTGCGCCTATCAAGTGATGCACAGTGTTCTGTCATACTCATGAGCAATTGATGCTGTGTTTGCAACGCCTTACCTGGTATAGTTGTCAAAGTCAAGCGCGCTTGACCACTGCAGCAGACCAATGTCAGCATCTTGCTCTTCATCAGGTATGTCAGCTGACAACACACTCCCATTGTGCACGATTGCTTGGGATCCTTCTCTGCACTCAGCATCCTTTGCTGATGTGCAGCACAGATGCAAAATTGTTGAGGTTTGTTGTATAGCAGCCTGGCACATTGATGCTCATTTGCGCTGTCACATGCATGACCTTGTGTATCACTGTGCAGCAGCGTTATACATGCTCCTTGTGTATGCTGATGGCATAGCTGAGTTGTGGCTGATGATCCTGAGCATCTCAATGACACAACCTTCAATATATGCCATGGTGTTCAGCAGGGCCCTGTAGTCAGTGTCAAAATTCTGACCTTAGCTAGATTCTTTGAGAAGCTAGTGCGAGAGCTAGTCAAATCCCATTTCTGCTAAGTTGTCCAGAGCACATCAAGATACATAATGACTGGCAAAACATGCCTTCCAACAAAGAACTACTGCAGATATCTGACCTTGGGGAAAGACACATATTGTGAATGACAAACATATGAACACACAAACAAAGGAACAAAAAGAGTGGGTAGATGAAAGACAGACAGAACTAACGCATAGCAGCTTGCCAGATTGCTGCCTGTCTGCCCTGTTGCATGTATGACCTTCAGCAGCAGACCACAGGGCTCACAGAGAGAAACTGACAGGTACAATGACTTGCTGATGGTGGACCAACTGATGAGAGCGCTCTCATACATGCCACATAGTGTTTAACCAGACAAGTTGTGTTATGACCAGGCCAACCTGTATATTTTGGACATCCAAAGCCTCTTGCGCTGCTTTGAAGCAGCCTCCCGTTCCTGGCGACGCACTTTGGGACAGTAATGAAACCACTGCTGTTGAGCCTCTGCTTTTTGTTGCGTAGCAGTCGACTCTGGGTCAACAAACAAGCGGTCTGCAATTGGACGCCAGCCATTGTTCTCCCAACGTTGATACCACCCAGTCATATCATGAGCTGGTCGTGCCACATTCCTGAAAATCACAGCTTGAGCACTATCAGACCCAAGAGGACAAAGTGCTGATGACCATCCATGTGCATGCTTCAAACCTTGAGCCACACAACACATCAAGGCATGGAATTGTCACCTGGGAGCCTTTTCTTGATCCCTCTGTGTGGAGTCCTGCTGTGCTGCATAGTTGCGTGGACAGAATGAGCAGATATCTGTAACTGGAGCATGAGTGAAAATCTTATACAACACTGTGGGGGGAAAAGAGCTGCCCCCAAATCTGAAGCGCAAATGTACACCAGAGAAGGCATCTATGATAGATGCCTCCCTTGGATTTATGCATTTCAGCAAGTCCACAGGGGGACTGCCTTCCCTGCAGTACAGCGGCAACCCCTACCAATTAGGTCATTTCACTCAGTTAAGGCACCGGCTTTTGAAGACAGGCTGCTTGCCGTCTTGTGAGTGGGTCGCCATACCTGAAGCGTATCAGGTCCCGGTAGAACATATAGAGCTTGCGTCGGCACCGATTACGCCAGGCCTCCTGAATCCTAGATGCTGCTCGGTTGATATAAGCCTTGTGCCAGCTGTACCGCCGCCAGCATCGCTGAATGCACTTTACACTTTGCCTCTGCAGTGAAGACAAAAGCGCATTGGCGGTCCTGTGCAGTGTAGAGGCCGCACTTTGAGCATTACCTGCCGCAAGAACTGCTGTCTCTGTTGAAAGCCTCTGACGGCTGCCTGTATGAGCTTCGCCGCGAATTCTCGCAGAAGGGAAAGCGCATCTTCCTCTACAGACATTGACACTCCCCTGGTACGCGCAATAGCAGCAACGTTTTGAGCCTGTAGGTACCCATCCATCTTTCGTTTACATTACCGCACTATGTTGGCACTCCCTTCAACACAAAGGGAGTTCATTGCTCCCCTGCGTGAAAGCTATGAGGTCTGTCACGTATAGATCGTGCTGTGGATCAAATCACGATTGCATGCAGAAGCCTTTGAGGCGCAATTAGAGCAGAGTTGCTGGCTGCATGTCTCCGCCTCAAAGGACACCACGGGAACGCAGAAAGCCAGAGACCTATGTTCCAGACCTCGGCCAAAGCTCTGCCTTATCAGAGGGTAATTTTGCTCGTGCCGGCACCAGCAGGAGTCTGGGCTTCCTTGAATTCCTCTTTTGACAGCTCATATCACCCACTGGTGAGCGAAGTCACCTGATTTGCAGGCAGGGGGCGAGGGAAGAGGTCGAGGGAGAGGCAAGGGACGAGGAAAAGGGAGAGGCACAGCTGCATCGCAAGATGTTGCTGACACTATAGCTGCCAGTCAGACAACCTCCCCTGTCTCTCCTGCAGCCCATCCTTCCGAGGGGGGCGCGTTTATTGGCAGGCGTATCACAGTAAGCTTTCTGGTCAGCCAAGGGACGTGATGGAATGCCAAGTGCGACATGCTGATATTCTTTGTTGTGCAGGTTCGCTGGGAACAGGAAGAGGAGGACTTTGAAGGATTTATCAAACGCTTTCGTCCTGACTCTACGTACTGTTATGAGGTTGCTTATGATGATGGTGATGAGGAGTGGGGCTGGTTTTCAGCCACGCACTTTCATACAGATGAAGTGCAGCGTAAATTCACCTGGCTGCAAGAGCAAGATGAACAGGTAGCAAAGGCAGCCTCTAAAGCTTGGGCTGCGCTGGAAGGCTCTCAGCATGCTGCAGCTCCCAAAGCAGCTGCTACAGCCACAGCTTCAGGTGCAATAGGGAATCTGGCACTACGCAAGGATCAGCTGCGCGCTATTCAGGATGTGCTGTCTGACAGCAAACCTGTCATACCATCACCAGCAAGCGGCAGCCGTCACAAAAATGGACTGCAACAAGCAAGCAGCCAGTCTGCTGTGCTCGCAAAGCCATCATCTATGCCTGCCAGCCAGCAGCAGCCAGCTTCACTGTCAGATCTTGTGCCTTCAGCTGCTGAGCTTGCTGTCTCAACCCAGCAGTCTGCACCAGATGCTAAGCTGGCTGCTCCAGCAGATGCAAAGCCTACTGTGGCGGCACCTGACAATAATTCCGCTGATCCTGCTGCTAACAAGGCAGCATATGATGGTCAGCCCGTCATGATGCAGGAGCCCAGCAGGGCCAGCCAGCTGTCAAGAGAAGGCAGCTTGCGGCCAAAAGTCAGTCCTTCAGCTGCTGCCAAGTTGCAACTGGAGACAGGTCAGCAGTCGTCAAAGCAGGTCACACCCACCAAAAAGAGGAAGGCTGCTAGTTTGCAAGAGCCCAACGACAGCGTGCCTGAGACTGAGGCTTCAGCGTCAACACACGCCAATGCTGTCAATGGCCATGTTGATGACGGCTCCATGAAGGAAACAGCAGGGGATCAGGCATCAGCAGCATCAGCATCAGCGCAAGAGCAGCCTGTCAAGCAGATTGTACAGCCATCCCCAAAAACCGCAAGTTTGCCGGAGACTCTGGCCTTGCAGGCTGAAGCTTCTGCAATTACACAGGAGCAGGCTCAGCCACAAGGCCGCCAAAGTCCCAATGTTGATGCAGGCCAGCAACAGCATGCTGTTGCACCTGGACATACAAAGCGGCCATCTCCTGAGAAGGCTGCCAAGCAGAGAGCTGCAGCAGAGAGGCGAGTCAAGCGTGCGCATGATCCGCTCAGCAAACCACAGCCCTCTCCTGTCAAGGAGGGCAAGAGACGGCGGTTGAGGAAGGCATCTGAGTTGAACCCATCGTCTGAGGGTGCTGCTATCACAGCTGCTGCTGCACCCCCTGAAGCTCCTACCACTGGACCTTCACAAATTGAGGACCTGAATGCTGCGGATATCCAGGTGTGTATACAGCCTTCATGTCAGCATTTCCCTTGCATTGTAGGTATCAGTCACACCTGATGCAGCATGCATTGCTCTCATGTAATTCTCACAGCTGCTTGTGTGTCAATAACAACTTTTTTGTTACTTGCTGAAGCTGCCATGATAACTCCTGGCTACATTCCTCAAAACTTGGCATGATAGCTGATTTTGACTGACATCAGCAATCAGTCATGCTCGATGGCCTTTGTGGTTGTCTTTCAGGCTGGCTCTGTGTCACCAGGAGACAGACAGCGCGAGCATCAGCACAGCATTCTGGATGCAGAGGGTCTTCAGCAAGAGCGGCGCGCCTCCCATGGCAAAGCTTCCTCCAGCGTGGCTGCAGCTGCAAGTGTTGTAGACGCTGCATCAAAGAGCAAGCCCTCAGGAGCAAAGCAAAAACACAGGCAGGCTGAGGCCCCCGCCAAACAGCCTACGGCTGCTGGACAAGCCAACCCTGAGCTGAGTGCAGCAAAGGCAGCTGCCAAGACCCATGACATAGCATCCAAACCCCTGGCAGCACTGACAGCACACACAGTAAAAGCAGCAAGCAGAGGAGACAGCACAGGCGCTGTAGGCTCACCTTCTGTCACAGGCAACGCACAGCCGACCCTTGCCAGCAGCAAGGCTGGTGGGCGACTGCCAGGTAGCAAAAGCAGCTCCCTTCCTCCCTTTGCGCTGCCTGGCTCCACCACCACTGCGTCCATACTGTCCAGGCTGCCCTCTCAGGCAGGGGGGCTACTAGGCAGCCTCACGGGTAGCACCCCCACCAGCACACACATCGCCATGCCCAGTGGCTTAGGTCAGCTGAGCAGCTTGCGCAGCAGAGTAGCAGCCTCAGATGCCAAGGAGTCAGCCTCACCAACATCAGCCAAGCCAGATGCTGGGGTTGTAGCTGCAGCAGCAGCTGCTGAGGCTCACCTCAAGACTGTCCTGCAGCAATTTGACGCTCTGCTGCACAACACTCTTCAGAGGACCAAGGACAGTGTGCATAAAGTCACCCAGTTTGCTGTCAAGGCAGCAGCCGGAAAGAGCGGGAAGACAGCAGCGCATCGATTAGTGATCATGGTGCTGGACATGATTGAGACTGCTGAGATGAGCAAGCGGGTGGACCTGTTCTATCTGCTTGACTCCTTACTGCAGGTAGGTTATGATTCTTCTGCAGATTCTGCTATCTGCCATGAATGTGTTTGCTGTTGAAAGTTGCCGCTTACTGTAGAATTGCTGTTGATTGGTAATCAGCGTAGCTCTCAAGAAAGACATTTGCAGGCACCTCAAGCAGCGCTGAGGAAGGTGCTTGTGGCTGTAACAACAACCATGCATTTTTGTTGCTGCTACTATTGCTTCCAGTTGCGAGCTGCACATACAGGTCAGCTCAAGGGAGAGCAAGGATGGGAATGAGGCCAAGCTGGAAGCATGCAAAACCTTTTCCAGAGTTATTGCTGCAGGGCTGCATAGGGTGGCCACTGCCATGGCCAAGGATAGTGAGTGCATAACCAAAGCCAGCAAGGTGAGTCGACGGGCCAAGGATGTTTTCTGCATGAAATGCTTTGCTGCTCATCTATGCTGTAATCCCTATGCTTGGTCTCAGCTTCCACAATGAATGCTTTGGGTGTCAACCTTTCATCCAGTGCTGTGTTGCGTCAATGTCAGACCTTAAACGCATTCCAGCTTTTCACATGTGCTTTGTACTTTGCATCAAATGAAGTTCTCCTATACCTTACTGCCAACCGTCGTGAGCTTGAGGCTTCTGTTCATTATCTGCAGGTCTTTGACTTGTGGCAGCGACGCCAGATACTAGCCAAATCAGTGTTGAAACCAGCGCTGCAGTTGCTGACCAAGATGAAAGCTGAACACGAGTCAGCTGACGCAGCAGCAGCAGCCTTGCGCACAGGGCAACTGCCCCTGCTGCGCCGCCCCATGCGCCTGGTCATGCCATACGCATCTCTTGACTCTGACACAGGCCTTCCTACCTTCACAGTCTCTCTTCCCCTGGACCAGTGGGGTAGCTTGGCTGGCTTCAGGTGCTGCCCACCTGTCTGCCCTTCACGTGCATGCTTGATACCAATGTCTGCGTGGCATCTCCTGCAAGGTGTCCTGAGCAAATCTGTACATGATACTGCTACAGGTCACGCATGTGAGTAGCATGTCAGCTTGCTTCCTCGGCTTGTGGCCACAGAATGCTTTGCTGGCCAACCACCGATCTGTGAGCTTGACAGTGACTGATCCTTGGTCTGGGTTTGGCAGGTTCACAGGGCTGAATGGGCAGATTTCAGAGTTCCGGCTGAAGCCCAACTGGACGCTGCCTTTGCAAGAGGAGCCTGAGGACTGGGACATCAACCCTGCTACTGAGGACCTGCCTCTGGATCAAATCTTGGCCAATGCTGCTGCTATGCGGCGGGAGCATCTTGAAGGTGCCTGCACTTCATGTCATCTACACATGGCAGATCTGCTTGAGATTGCAGCACAGTTGTTGCTGAAGCACAGTCCTGCTGAGGTTTAGGGCTGCATATTTTGTGTGGGCTTCTGCTCTCAGCATTTGCAGTGACGACCATGCTGATCAGCTTTGCATGCATGCATAGAAATTCTGTAGGCGCACACTCATGGTGGACACGATGTAGAGTTACACATTGTGGTACATCATTGTGGCAGCATTCAAGCATAAGTAGACCAGAGCAAACCAAATGCTGTTGCGCATTTTGTCTTCAGCTGAGTGCCTTGTGTATACATTCTCATGTCTCTACATATAAATCATCCTGAGTTTTCATCTTTCTGGTCATCTACAGAGCTTGAAGAGCAGAAGGAGGCCAAGGCACATCATGAGGCCAGCCCCTGGGGTGACCGTCTTGACCCTCACTCTGACTACACTGCAGCCTCCCCTGCTTCAATTGGCAGCCAGGAGGAAGAGGACATGGACATGGAGCAGGGCGCCTCACCAGATGAGGGGGCCACTGGCTACTATGAGACCGGACAGGACTCTGCCTTCCAGTTTGAGCCACCGCGTGCTCCTGCTCACTATGGGGCAAGCAGGAACTCTCCTGGGGTGTCTGAGGATCCACACCGTGCTCGATCCTACACTCCTTGGGGTGCTGATGCAGGTTTGCACCTTGCATAGAACCCCTAACTCACATATTGGGCTGCTTTGTGTGGCCAGCTTGCAAAGGGGACTAGTTAGCATGCATGGACGTTTTGTGCCAAGCACATTTACTGGTGAAGTCATATGCTTGCAATATGCAGCAGTAGGGCAGATTCATGCTTGCAACACCTGATATACATATGCATGTGACATTAAGAAGAGCCCATGTGAAGCAGCAACACATCTGAACTGCACTGCACTTTGATATACCTTTGGCTTGTTCCAACATTGCAAACACCAAAACAGAAATCAATGAGCAATCTATGTTCTGTATTCTTAACAGGAGGGTCACATCTGTGGGCAGCAGGGACTCTAGGAAGCACTTGGGGTCACATGGGCCACACCCCCTTGCAGCCCAGCCAAAGCCTGTACGATCCTTTCAGCCAGACGCAAGGCCATGCCTTGCCTCACCCTCGCTTACAAGGCCTGGCTCAGGACCATGCCTTTGCCCAAGCCCAAAGCCAGTCACCTGAGGGTGAAGCCTGGTACCGCGTGCCTTATGAGGAGCCTGCAAAGCCAACATCAGTAGGCCAGGCAGGGCTGCACGCAGCAGGGCAACATCAGCACAGCAGAAGTGTCTCAGAGCAGGCAATGCAGCCCCAGGTTGCTGTCAGGGACAGCAACGTTGACTTTGATGTTGACATGGGCTGGTCAGATGATGATGCGGCGCCGCCCTTACCAGCAGAGTCACCACCAGTGCATGTAGGCCCCCATCTCCTCATCAAATGAAGGCTTGATAACAAAATTCACGTGCCTTTTAGCCAAGGGAATTTCGGGCCCAACTTGGGCTCACCTCAAGCTTCTCTATATTGAATGCCTAACAGTGCTATCTTTTCTTTCTCTTAGCTTGCTCAGCTTAATGTCGTCGTGATTGATTGCAGTAATAACGGATGGCAGACAGTCCCAGCTGCATACTTATGGTTGCTTGGCCATTGCACATCAGTGCAGCGACAGTAGCAGTGCAGGCGTCAAGAGCTCTGCAGGTGCTAGCATCAAGCACTTGCATCCATTCAGTGTTGAAATTCTGCAATGCCTCCATGTCTGCTGCAGGATGGTGCACCCCCTCTTCCATTTGCGGAGCCGCTACCCCCCTTACCCCCTCTTCCCCCAGATGAAGACCGCCCCCCTCTGCCCCCAGATGATGTGGCTGCACCCCCTTTGCCAGATGCGGAAGCTGCTGGGGAGACTCGCTTGGCCACTGCTGGTCTCTTTGAGCCATCTGCTTCCTCATTTGTCCAGCAGCAGCCAGGTCAAACACCCCCGCCACCCCGCCCCCCAACAGGTATTTGACATCACAACTGGTCATCATATGCAGCTTGGTCACCGCATGCTTGATTATTCAGGCTGCTTGTTGTTTTTGCTTCACAACAGGACTTTGACAGGTGAGCATGCAAGGCAGTTGCACACTGTCTGCTATGCGCGCATGCTAAAGGTTTGAGCCTTTGATGTGACTATGGCACCCCTCTGGATGTTGCATTTGGGAACCTTCGTTTTTCTGCATTGCAGCATGCCCATCTGTCCAACCGCCTTAATGCACAGCAGCTTCAGCCAATTGCACCTGCTGTCTTTGTTGTGTCATCTGCAAGTAGAACAGATCCAGCTGTTTGACAGAAACAGAGACAGCAAGTCTTGTGCTTCAGGTTATGGGATATACTGATGTACTGGGCTTGCTCACAGAAGTCCAGCCGCAGCTGACGCTTTTTCAAAGGTCAAAGCTGTGCCATGTGTCGGGCTGAAACATGTTGACTTGACCTGCCTGTTGACAGTCGCCTGTGGTGAGCGCAACTACCAAAGAGGATGTCTAACAGCAGCAGCTAACCCTGCGTTGCATCAAAGGTTTCATGCCTTTGTGTGTCTCAGAATTTGCTTTGTCATGGGCTTCACTGTAAGGCAGCCGCAGCTTTGGCAGAAGAAGCCCTCACTTCATGACTGCAAGCTTAAGGCAGGTGAGCCATTCCAGTTGGCTATTGCTCAATACCTTGATGAGAGTACGTTGAACAAATGTGTGTTGAGTGTGGGCTACATACTCGTTCGCACACTTTGCACAGGGTGAACGGCTGCTGCTGCCAACTTGAGGATGTTTTACATGCTGAATTTAGATTACATTGATTTTGACCATGGAAGTCGACCAATCTGGAGGGATATGTTGTGCAACGGACCGTTCGTAGGACATGATTTCGGCAGAAGATTGCGCATTGCGTCGATTGTATTATGCGCGCTTGCAATGCAGCATGATGCCCACAGCATGTCTCTGACGAACGGCGTGTCGTTTGAGATCACACACAGATCATAGCTTTGGTATCCTCAGTTGCTAGAAATGCAACGGTTGACATGGCGACCTGTTCTGTTATTGTGCGGCCTCGCCAACGTTGCTTGGACACTGCAATTATGCAGGCAGGTCGTGGAAAGTTGAACCCACACTATGCTCTCACTTTGACTTTTAGGTCTATCAACTGCAATACTGAGGGATTCATCTGTTTGGACACAGAATCTGAGCTGTGACCAGGCATGTACGAAAAAGAGCAAATTCGTCGGCACGTGGCAAACATATGCCAAAAAGCCAGCCTATACAATTAGCTGCGGGACTTCCAGGTATTGGCTGGTTTAGCAGTTTCAGCAGGTTCTGTGGCTGTCTGGGTTTGGAACTTTGATGCAAGCTTACGGGCTCGATAAGCAACTCTCTGAGAGAAGTACAGGCCTCCATCATGAGGTTCTGGAGTTGATGAAACTTGGGAGGCCTGCCGTACACGCTCCTCCTGAGCTTCTGCGGCGTCATCTGCTGCTTCATCAACCTCATCCTCTGCTTCATATGTGTGCTGCATGGAGATAGCCTGCAGAAGGTTCAGAGACTGTTGTGAGACCTCAGCATGGACCAACTGTTGTGGTTGCATTGAAGCTGTTGAGGGTGTGAGCCAGGACTCTAATGATGTGATGCTTGTACATGTACTTACCCGCAGGAAGGGGTCACGAAGCTCGCTCATGACGCCTCCACGTGTGTAAAGTTTGTCATCCCCATCAAGAAACAATCGCTGTTCTGCTCCTTGTGCAGTGGGCACATCCACTGCAAGCAACTTGAAGCCATACTTTCCCTGCAAAGAATCACTGCTTGCTGGGGCTTATGTATGACGATGATTGTATGCAATGGGAAACACCTGATTTGAGCCATTCTGTGAGCATCTGCGCAACACCATGAGCACTGAAACTGTCAAGTTGTTTTTTTACCTTGCGTTTCTTGGCTTCCAGTGACACCAGACCTCTTTTATCTGTGCCTTTCAGGGGGAAGATCATTTGCACACGCCGAGCGCGATAGCTGGGCCACCAGCCTTTGAAACGAACACCGCCCCCTGTCATTACATACGCCCGCACTTCACTGCCAGCTAAAGGGGCACCCATGAGCTGCAAGCAGAGGAAACCAGATTAGCCAGCACATATCATTGTGTGATTGCACACAACCAGCCTGGAATGACCTGATTACTGTCCAAAACAGGTTTGCAAGAAGCGCATCAACTGCCTTGTCGGTGTGAGGCAGCAAAGCAAATGACATGCATCAAATGGCTCACCTCAAGCACTCCAGGGTTTGTGTTGAGTGCCACTAAAGCCTTTCTGTATACTGCATTTGGGTCTATGGTGTATAACCTTCTGAAGTACAGCATTGTAAAAGCAACAATGGCTGCTGCCAGTGCCTGCAGTACAATTCACAAGAGCTGTGACATATCACACACGTACAGATTGTCAGTGGCGTACTACAGGCATCATTTGTCTCAAGCCTACCAGAAAGCCAAATTCAGCCATTGTCTCTGAAAGGTTGACAAAGATAGACGTCACCCCAAACAGTGCCCGCCTGCATGGCAAATGTTCAACATTTCATACATGTGTACCCTGCAACATTGGCTGCACAAACAACAAGATTCGATAGTAACTGAGGGGTTTGTCAGTTGACCAGTTAGCAGCTTGTGTTGGGTGTGTAAGGATATGTAAGACAGTGCTTACCACAGTAAGTACATGCTGAATATGGCTCCTGCGCCTATGAGCTTCCGCTTGTGTGCTTGCCATAGACCCTCTATTTGCAGGGTCACTGCTTTCTGCAGACCGCCAGGCTTACGCACTGTGCTGACCCAGCGTTGTGCCTGCATCACACTGCACATCATGATGTCTGCCCAGAACCCATGCACAAACTGCAGTAAACAGGCCAGCAACTTACTGGCTTAGGCATCTGATTGATGACAGCATTGGTCGTGCTGCTGACACTTTGTTTTGCGCTTTGCATTGCATTCCGAGGGGCAGTGAGCATACTCTGTGCCTTAGCGCGTGCCGTTTCCTGCAATTTTTGAGCTGTACCAGCACTACTAGTGGCGGAGCGCTTTGCCATAAAAGCTGCTGCATTCTTGCTTGACAGCAGACTGCTTTTATTTGTGATACTGCTGCTGGCAAAGGAGCCAGAGGGCAGCGACCTTGTTACAGCTTGAGTGGAGTTAACCTGTACATACAGGCAGACACTGTATGTGAGCTGGCTTCGAGTACAAGTTGACAGACAACTTGCGTGCATAAACACATTGGCACCGTGCAGGCAGCTATCACCTGCAGTCCGCCTGCAAAAGCGGAGGACGGCCTTCGCAGTATAGATGCATAGATGTGGACGCAGGCAGCCTCTAAGCTGGGACTGGAAGGTTTGAGTTGGTGTGAAACAAAGGTAGAGGCAACAGCAAGCAATCTGCCGCTGTCGCGGGCCCTCATGAGGGTGGTTAGGTCACACTGTACATCAGTGATCAATGCATGTTTAGCTTTCGGTAAGGGAGCAGGAATGTCGAGCGGGAATCAGAACCTTCACACCCAGGTCACGACTGATCTGCAGCGAGGTCTACTATACTTGTGTTACCACGCGGTGTTTCCAGATCACAGCTCAAATAATGCTTGTGTTTGCCCAGATGAAGAAGAAGCTAGAAGTCAGCACTGACCTAACAGCGCAAGCGCTCGACTGCTGCTGCAGGATGCAAGCCTGCCAAAATTGCGGACCTTGCTTCCATCCACGACATGTTGTGGAAGATGTAAATGGGTTGGCCTTGCGGCGTCTGATCTGCAGAGTCTCATGCCGAAGAAGCCTGTCGGCATTTTGAAACGTAACGCTCGCATCGCTAAGTCTAGCACACGCGGAAAGCCGAGACGGCTTACAGAGCGTGCGGCAGACGCATCAAAGCCGGATATCAAGCGAGGCACTCCACCTGCTCCACCGAAGCCAGAGACAGTGCTGCAGGAACCCCGACAGTACCCGTTTTGGACCTGCCAATCTGAGGTAGACAGACAAGCGGCTGCCTGCCTCAGCAAAATCCTTGCATCGGACGCCAACAAACGTAATGGCAAAACGATCAAATCACTGACCCTTGCACCCCACATCAAGGCCAAAAAGGCAGTATACGCTGTCACTTGCCAAACTCTTTCGTGTAAGTATGCAACGAAAAGCTGTAATATATGCGCACAGGCGCATGTGAACAGTGGCTCCAGCTTTGTGATGAGATGGCAGCAAGCAATGTGGCAGAGCTGTGAAAACACCTTTGCTGTTGCAGATCTCCCAGTCATTCAACAGGTCCTGAGCAAGACAACCTTGCTGAATGTAGAGCAACTACGGCCTGCTGTGGCCTTTGTCATCACTTATGAGCTGCTCTTTGGTCAGGTGGGCTCAATGCAGAAGAAGCTGCTTCCTTTCTGTCCCCTCACAGGTTGTTGTCGGTGATGACATCTGTCATCTGCTATTCAAAATTGCAGGGGTGCAGAATCAAAGGCAAAGCAGAGAAAGCAATCTTTGGCCTCAAGGTGGGCTGCAATTTGAATGCTCAAGCTTCAATGTTTTCAGCAACATACAATATACTGTTGTATCAATGACGAATGCTACTTGTGTGCAGGCTGAGCTGCAAGAATACTTGCAAGATATCTTATCTGAAGCTGGAGTTGAGCATGTTGATGAGCTGCTGAGTGCAAACATAGCAAAGGAATGGCCCCGGACAGCTCGTGTGAATCTGCTCAAGATCTCTGTAGCGGAAGCTCTTGCTTGGCTACGATCTCCACCTCTGGAACATCAGAAACTAGCTACTCTGGTACGCTGCATCACTGTACTCTGTGATGTTCTGCAATGTGCGCTGCAAAAGTCAAAGCAATATGTGTGTGCACTGTCAAAGCAGAGTAACAAGAAGCCTTGTGGCATGCAATGCATGCAGCTTGTTGGGGCCTTGATGTAGCATACAGAAAAGATTGAAGTTGCAAGGGTTGCTGATGCTTGCAGGGCAACAAGGCAATATTGGATGAGCTGCTGCCAGATGTACTGCTGTTCCCAGCTGGCACTGATCTGCATGATCACCCTCTTGTGGCCAATGGCAGCCTTATACTGCAGGTATGACATGCTTGACGCAAGATGTCGTCGGAATGTATGTCATGTCCTTGGCCCACAAGCTGTTTTTGGTGTTGCAATCAGCCCATGCCTGAGTAAGCAGCGTGTGTGCAACATCTGTGCTGCAGCTGCGCAATGTTTGTGAGTGAGCAGCGCACTGAACCGTCTACTCGGTACTATCCTATGTCATCGTTTGTGTGTATGTGCAGAGCAAAGCCAGTTGTCTGCCTGCGCATGCTTTGGCAGCACAGCCAGGCTGGCAGGTGCTTGATGCCTGTGCAGCACCAGGCAACAAAACAACACATGTCGCAGGTATTTGTCTCTGCCTTTGCTGCTTGAATTGCAAACTCTTGGTCAATTTGCTGACCTGCTGTGACTGCTGGCTTGGCTTCTGACACATGTCTTCAAAGCTGTTAGGTAAGTGTATTCAGTCAACTAAAAACGCAGCATCAGTTTCAGCCACTTGCCTGTACGCATTGGATGTGTCTCTTGAGTAACGGCTGGATGGTGCTTTGCAGCCTTGATGGGCGGCAAGGGCAGTGTGTTGGCCTTTGATAGGGATGCAAAGAGGCTGGATCGACTGAAGGCAAATGCAGCAGCAACAGGCGCTACTAACATAGTTGCACAAGAAGTATGTACCTCCCAGGTTCACCACAAAACATAGCAGATGAAGCTTTTGCTCTGCCACAACCAGATCTGTTACCACGCTTTACAGCAGATGCAGTCAAGGTGTCAAATGTCTCTGCATTGTTGATCATCTGAGACCTGGCTAAGCTACATTGGCTTGTGCTGCTTCAGGCTGACTTTCTATCCCTTGATATGTGCTCTGATGAGCTGCGTGAAGTGAGGGCGGTGATCTTGGATCCGTCTTGCAGCGGGTCGGGTACCTGTCACAGCCGCATGGATCACCTGCTGCCCTCCAAAGGCCAGGCTGGTGCTGACCAAGAGGCGGCCCGCCTCCAATCCTTGGCTGCCTTTCAGGTGCGCTCTCACCATGCACTCACGTTTGTCGTTGACTTGCTGCTCATTGTTGACTTGTTACTCATTGTCATTGCAACACACTGCTGTCTGACCTGCCTGGGTATCCAGACCCATTGCTGCAACGATTGTGTTGCATATGGGCATGTCATCAACGAGGGCAGGTTATTTTGTCCGCACTCTGCATAGCTGTGCAGCATTCAGCAATTCAAGTGTGAGCATCTGTAGTTTGTGTAGTTTGGCAAACTGCTGGATGTCAGGAGAAAACAGAGTAGCAGATATCGGATAAGATTATGCAGCTTGCTGATGGCAGGTGCTGAGCATCAGAACATCAATTTCATGTCCCAATCAATTGCTATACGCCCTTATATGTGCAGCTTGTATGCATACAACCTACTTTTTAGCTGCAATGTTGGCATACAAGCTGCACCATTAGTTGCAATGTGGGCACGCCTGAAGCAACGTTTGCCAAATGGTGACAGACAAAGGCATTGAGGCATGCACTGACTCTGCCAAAGCTGGAGCGGCTGGTGTATTCAACCTGCTCCATTCATGACGTGGAGAATGAGCTTGTTGTGAAAGCTGTACTGGAGGAGGCCCAAGAGCTGGGCTTTCAGCTGGTAGATCCATTCCCAAGCTGGCCAAGAAGGGGGTTGCCTTTGCTGCCCGGCCATCACCATCTCATCAGGGTTGGTGAGTCTACTCACCTTTCGTGCATGTGTGTATCCAGCCTGACTTCTGGTGATGCATATGTTTGGGCGGATCCACTTCAACCTTCTGCCTTTGCAAGCCGTCCAAGCCTGCATTGCTGCTGCATACTTGTGAGGCAAGGGACAGGCATGCTGGTTGCCTCAGACCTGACATGTTCATGTTGCAACTGCTGTCAACTGATGGCATGATAGCAACAGAGCTTTGGCTGTTATGTAATGCAGATCCAGAGAAGGACAATACAGATGGTTTCTTTGTTGCTGTCTTTCAGCGCTCATTGTCCTAAGGACAGCCTTGTGAGGCTCAAGGTCTCCCACAAAGCAGTAGTGCAATTTTCTCATGGGCTTGGGGTGAGCTGTATATGAATTACAGCATACAATTTTCACTGTCCTTTGGTTGGACCATCAAGTTACCAGATGTTGCACTAAATTTGAATTTGCAAACTTCTTTGTGTGACATGGAGCCCTATGTTTGCCAGATACCAGGCTTGTGAGGGTGCCTGTTTCACTGAACCCCTTGGTCATTCCCCAAATGCCTTGCACCTCTTGATGAGCTGGTCTGTGCACAATATGTTTCTTTGCTCATTGAGAAGTTTTGACAAGTCTGAGAAAGTTTGACAAATGAAGGCTTTCATCAGGCCCAATTTGCAGATCTAAAGATAAAGGGCAGAGCTGCTCTAGACACATGATGAGGCAGGCTGCAAAGTGTGCACAGACCCTAGAATGCTGCGCAGAAAGCTCTTACCTTTGCACACAAGGTGCTAAGAAGCCCAGTGCGACTGCTGAACAGCTCAACCCATGACATGAATCTTGATCCTCAACATGACTAGTGAGCATACGGTCCATCAAACACCGTAACACTGCATACAAGCGGCTGAAATGCTGCTTTACATCAAAATCGATGGTGGATCCAGACAACTCACAAAGTCAGTCTCTGCTTTTCACTGAAGCACCATGATGTCTGAGATATGGTGAGTTTTGTGTGCAGGCTTTGTATACCAGCATTCATACAACAGCTTTCAAGTCAGCGGTTCTACTTGTCATGACCGTGAACATAGCCTGCGCAATGCATTAAAATGCATTTCGCAGATCCCAATACAACCTTGCCTGACTACATACTGCACCTGACATAACATCTCTATGATCCAGACATTTCAGTGGGCTCTGCAGATCAGAGCGTCCTTAGTGCGATGCATCTGAAAGCCAATCTATCAAGGAACAGCATTCATATCTCATTGAGACTCAGTGACGTCTGAGATTTTGCTTGTGCTTTGCCACATGGATGCACCAGCGCCCCACTTCTCTTGCAAGGACTTTTGGCGCTGGGCGTCTGCTGCTGCTTGCTGCCTTTTGCGTGTCTGATGTGCATGCTGCATCAGATTGACCAACGTCAGTGACAGTAATCTTATGGCAGAAAGCTGACTAGAGTTGTGATGCAAACGTGTGGTGCATATCTTGGTGGAACTACACTCTGTACCTTGATTTGCAAGTCTTTCTTCCACATCCTCTTGAAATGGTTGCGGTTTTTGTCAGGCTTCAGTGCTTGTTTCTTTTGCTCTCGAGTCAAACCATCCCAGTCTTCGCGTGTCGCAGCATCGATCTGATTTTGGCTGGCAGCTGCAGAAGTTGTGATTGAGCGCCCTGCACCACAACAACACTCTGAGCAACAAGATGGTAATGGGTATCATTCGTACAAGGTATGCAAGGTATTTTGGTGATACCCTCGCTGTAGACAATCATACAGGCTAGAAAATCGCACCAGGTGACTGCAAGCAGGCCTGTAGAGAGGGCAGTGGGGCTGAAAGAAATGCTGTAGAGGAGCAGCTGCTGGAAGACGCGTGGTATTGAGTGATCACGCGTGAACTCTCAGCAGATGCCGCAGCTGCCTGCGAGAAAGCGCGAAGTACGCGACTGCAGGATCGGCCTGCGGCCTGCATGCCGATGCAAAGTTGCCTCAATTTGTGTTTCGGGAATTGTTCTTGGCTTCACTGAGTCAACGACGTTTGACCTACTTGCGCAGTCGCAAGGGCGTCTTTCAACGATCCGCCCCTGGGCGAGTCATTCTGCCAAATAGCAATGCCACAAGCATATGCAAAAAAAGCGCAGAAGAATTGTCCTCGCAACGTGCATGCCAACTTATTATTTCCAGCAACAAGCTGTTGCACTGTCACAAAGTCAATTCATGACACAGCTCGCATGCATCACAGCATCATCAATACTACCGGTATAGCGAAAGCTACTTCCAAGGTGCAAGCTATGTGTACATCCGGTATCAGCACAGAATGCTGTTCAAGCGTGATTCGCAAGCAATGAACGGGCGCTGGTCTCAACATGCAGTTGCGCTTCAGCACATCGAGTACGTACAATTTTGCCATGCCTGTTCCTGTGAGGGCGATTTGCAGTTGCATGGCTTTCGTTTCCCGACGGCATGGTCAAAGTAGGCAGCAAAATGCGTCTGCTGATCGAAGCCGTACCCCTCCCGCCGCTTCACAGGGTAATGATCTGCTGTGCATGGCGGCCGGCAACCAGTCTGTTCCTGGTCGTGGCTTTGTGACCTACTGCTGATGGCCATGCAAGCTCAGATCTCACAGCAGCTCACGTGTGGACGTGGCCGTCTGAGATCGCCTGGGCTCCAGGCTTCTTCTCACTGCATTAAGCAACACGGTCACAAACCAAGACTCAGCTTCTCGGTCGCTGCGTTGTCCCCCTCTCTGCAACAGAAATGCGACGAGTGGCTCGCCCTGGACACGGACGCTAGCACAGTCAGTGAAGCAAGTCAAGCAATTGATACAGAAAATGAGGCATTGCTACAAGACTGCCTGGGACAAAGGCTTGCCTTTGGTCAGTGAATACCTTGGCACAGCTGCTGTCGTCAGTGCATGCTAAGAAGGCAAAGCTGCGTTGACTAATTCAATGTGGCTATGAAATTGCAGGTACAGCAGGGCTGCGTGGTATCATGGGGTTTGGCTTCAATCGAATGAACCAGGTCGTCGTCCAGCAAACCACTCAAGGCTTCTGCAAATACCTGCAAGAGCAGGCTGGCCCAAAACTTGCCGCCCAGGGGGTAGCCATTGGTATGCCCACTGGTTGCTTGATGTCAACAAAAGAAACAAGAGTGACCTGGTAGTTTGTCCAAAAGATGATGTTAAAGGCACTTTGCAGGATATGATGGTCGTCACCACAGCAAGGAGTTTGCACACCTGGCTGCAGCAGTGTTTGTGAGCCAGAACGTGCGGGTGCATCTCTTCTCAGAGGTGGTACCCACACCTTTTGTGGCGGGTGCTGTTACTTACAAGGTACACAGCACCAGCCCTGCTTGGTTTGCAAGCAAGACAAAGCGATGCCAACCAACCACGTCTGTTTGATGACCAGGAGATCATCCAACCTCTGCAGACAGCACCAGCCAAAGTTGCTTAACTCCGCTGGGCTCTTGACCTTTGCCTCAGTCACCATGAAGCAAATTTTTTGAAGGTTTTGCAGATTGCGCAAAAGCCACAGCGACTGAAGGCATGCTGTGCAGGGGTGTGCTGGCGGCATCATGATCACGGCCTCTCACAATCCCAAGCAGTACAATGGCTACAAGGTGTACTGGGGCAATGGCTGCCAGGTAGCCATCTCATCTCATCTGTGTTTACGCCTCATCATCACATGTCTGATCTATTTGATCAATATCTGATCCTCCTGCCAGTAGTGTTGCTGCCAAATGTGCACCTCGTCATAGCTCAGCATAGCGTGCTTTTAATTTCATGCATCAACTGACTCCCCCGTTGCCACATGATGTGTTATTGTTATTATTACAGAATGCGTTGTGTTCATGATATGCACATGCTGTATTACTGCATACAATGCATGTCCAAGGTACACACGACTGGTCAAAGGCTTGGCCTTGGTGACCAGGTCAAAAGCCCTGACATCATTGTAGCATACCAATCACATATGTTGTCATTGCAGACCTGGCTGCCTGCAGATAATCCCTCCTCATGATGTGGGCATTGCAGCAGCCATAGATGCTCAAACTGAGCTGTGGGACCTTCCAAGTGATGTCACCTCGAGTGAGCTGGTGAAAGACCCGCTGCACCTGGTCACACAGCGCTACTATTATGCCCTGCAGCAGGACCTCTCCTTCAGGCCCCGCCAGGACAACCCCAAGGCAGCCCCTGTCGTGTACACCCCCCTGCATGGGGTGGGTCTGCCGTGGGTAGAGAAGGTATCCTGCTGCTCACACCTGCAGATCTGGCCAAGACTCCCCTCCCTCCTTTTCCCAAAACCACCTACTCACATGCTGCATTTAAGAAAGCCCAGCTGCATCCACAGCACAGACAGCATGTGGCATGCAGCGTATTGCTGTTTTGGGCAGTTGCCACCTTGATCATTCAACAGGCAAATGCCCACAGAGCTTTCCAGTGAAAATGTCAGAGTGAGGGTAATTCTGCCTTCACCAAGGAATACACAAGGCACATACACACAAGGCTGCTTCACATGTTGTCAGATGGGCGCAGCCAAACAGAGGTGAGGAGTGTATGCAGTAGGCCTTCACCAGCTTCAACCTGCCGCCCCCCATCCCTGTAGTGGACCAGGCCCTGCCAGACCCCGACTTCCCCACCCTTACCTTCCCCAACCCCGAGGAGGGCCCAGGTGTGCTGGACCTTGCCTTTGCCACAGCCAAGGCTCATGGGGCAAAGCTTGTGCTGGCCAATGACCCGGATGCAGACAGGTTTGCTGCAGCTGAGCAGGACCCAACCACAGGTGAAGCCTTTCTAACCTGCAGCTGTGTTGTGGATGGCCCACATTCTGCCTGATTGCTGACATCCTGTTGTGGCATGCCTGGTATGCCACAACAGAAGCTGCTGCTGGACAAACGGTGCAATCTGGTATGATGCAAATCTTTTTGTGTCAGCACCACATCAATCAGCCAATCAACAAATGGATGTATCGATCAACCAGCCACTTGCTCAGTCAACACAATCGGTCCACCGATCAGTCAACCCACCACATATACCGTCCTTGAAGCACACCACATCTGCAGAGACATTGTGTGTAAAGGGGTACAAGTGAAACAGTTGTGTGTGAAGGATCCAGCGTCTAGCAGGGATGCTGCGCTTGTAGGGGCATGGCGTATCTTCACTGGGAATGAGATTGGCATCTTGCTGGCGCACTGGATGTGGTGCTGCTGGCGGCGAGATCACATGGATGATGACCCTGCCTGTGTTGTCATGCTGGCCTCTGCTGTCTCCTCCAAGATGCTGCAGGCCATGGCGCAGGTCCTTTCTAGCCTTGCTATCCATCAAGGCCTCAAGTCTGGCTGCTGGACTGTTTTGCAGTTCTGGGATTGACTGCTGCTGATGCTGAGTTTAACCCCTGGCTCATGACCCCAGCCCTGCCACTGCACATGGTTCTGCCACTGCTTGCACTCTCTGCCTGATGTTTCACATTGTGCAAATTTGCATTTTCAAGACTTCCCTTGCTACAATTCAGCTGTATCTACTGCATTCTAAACTTTAACTGCTGTACTGTTTGATCTGTACCTGGGCATGGCTGCAGAATACATGCAAACCACGTCACACGTGAGTCGTAAGGTAGTGCCCCTAGCCTGCGTCCTGCATGCATTCTTGCTTGGCATGACCACTCTAACAAGCCTCAGTGTATGTTACACAGGAAGAGCGCTTTAAGTTTGATGAGACGCTGACTGGCTTCAAGTGGCTGGGCCACCGGGCCCTGGAGCTGCAACAAGCAGGCTTCACCCCCCTCTTTGCCTTTGAGGAAGCCATAGGCTTCATGTTTGCTGGCCCCCCTGGCAGCATCAAAGACAAGGACGGCGTGGCAGCAGCTGCTGTCTTTGCTGAGATGGCTGCAGACCTGAACCAGTGGGGCATCAGTGTGGCGCAGCACCTGCAGTCTCTGCGGGACCTGTACGGCTACTTTGAGACCCGGTCTAGCTACTTCACATCAGACAGGCCAGCAGACATCCGGGCTGTCTTTGAGCGGCTGCGCCATGAAGGCAACTATCCCAAGGTCAACAGTCAATCTGTGCAGCTGCATTGCATTCCAGCCTGGCCACTGGGTGTTGATATAGGTTGGTAGGCAGTGATGTGATGAGGTCTGCTGCTGTGGCTGATCAGGTCAGCGCTGCAGTTGTCCAACTATCAGCTTGCTACAACCTGCAGGCTTCCTTCTTCAGGAGCTTAGGCACTGCTATCAGCTGCTTCCACATGCTCCCAACTGTGCATTGATGTGATGCACAGCAGGCTGTGAACATGTACTTCATGCTGCTTGTTGTGCGGGCTTTGATCCTCCGCTGCACAACATCACAGGCACTGGCAGGAGTGGAAATCACAGCTGTGAGAGACCTTGACTCTGGCCTGGACACGGCGCAAGCAGAGGGGCGCTCCAGGCTTCCCTGGCAGAAGGGAGACCTCATGCTCACCTTCACTCTGGACAATGTGCATACCCTCACGCTAAGGGCAAGTGGCACCGAGCCCAAGTTGAAATACTACCTGGAGGTATATCCCTGTCAGGCCAGGCACAGCAAGCACTATACATTTAGTTTGCCGTGATCCAAGTTGGCTCCAATGTGGCGTACACATGGATTCTGAATTGTCACATGGTGGGTCCCAAGCTGCGCCAGTGACTCGGTGCCACTCAATGAGTCTGGAGATGCAGGTGGACATGTCCAGTACATACAGTGAAGCTTGCTCTTGACACAGCAGTGGAATGTGCAGGTGTCTGATGAGGATGATGCTGCCACTGCCACCAACTTGGCAGACAAGCTTGAAGCTGCCATTGCAACTGAGCTTGTCCTGCCAGAGAAACATGGGCTCATTCCAAACCAGAACAATCTGTTACAAGCCGAAATCGAATGACCTGTTAGCAGCTGTGCACCCTGTAACACACCCAAGATGGGGCCAAAAATTTGCATGCGTATGCTGTGTTGTGCATACGTTTTGCGTTTACATGTGTACAATCAATGTTACATGTGCGTGTGCGCGCTGCACTTTAAGCACAATTCAGTACATAAGTCTGTTGCACGCTCCAAACATTGTATACATTCACCTGAAATCAACAGACAAATCATAGTAGCCATACATACACAACACATAAAAACACCGTACAAGACCAACACTTTACTCCTTCTCCTTGTTTTCAATCTTCTCTATAGACCAGCCTTGGCCCGCTTGTGTGCCATCGAAATGCACAATGGTCGAGTGAAACTTTTTCAAAGCTGGCCTATGAGCAATGGACAGCATGGTAATGCCCCTTTGAACACACGCACCATACAACTTCACCTCCCCGTCTGCACTCACCTGCATTACAAGGTGGCCGAAGCAAGTCAGTCATTGCTCTTGCGGCCAGTGTCAAACCGTCTCAATGAGCACCCAGACAGGTTACAATGCTGTGCTTCAGTGTGCGTGCTAAAAGCATGAGATGCCATCATACTACATGAACTCATCATGCGGTCATCATTGAGATGCCATCATGCTACAAGAAATCATCAGGCGGTCATCATGCACACATTCACTATGTCACATAAAAGCACGGCAGAGGGGGCTCCAGAGCGATGCAACATCCAGAGCATGGGTTGCACACCGCTGAGGTACACTCGTCAAGGATGGCATAAGTAGGGTTGTGGAACAGCAGGCGGGCCATGGCAAGCCGCTGCTTCTCACCACCGCTCAGAGTCTCAGACCAGTTTTGCACCTGATCCCATCCCTTGCCCCTACACACCACGCATACAACAGCAGCTGAGTCAGTAATCTGCTTTCTGGCAAAGAATGCATTATGGCAGGTTGCCAGGATATGTATGTGAGGCTGTGGAGTGGTCAGCTGAATTCAGGGCAAGTCTGCCTGTGCAAGCCTGCCTCAAGTGGCACTTGGTGACTTTGGAGGCAGCAGCAGCACCTGGTGAGAAGGTAGTCCAACTCCACAGCTTCTAGGCAGGTGTCCAGCTGCTCTTCGAGCTCCTGCTCTCCCAATGTCACCCCGGCCAGATGAGCAAACCTGCACCATCCATTCAACAATCAACTGAATAAACAGAACATATGAGAGCCACACCTGCCTTGCTTAAAATGTTTTGCAGTGCAAATAGCAGCTTCTGCCTTCTATCACAGACGCGTTGACAGGTTGTCTCCAAGACCATGCTTTGTGTGCTGCCACAGCAGTCTGGTAGCAACAGACTGTAGGGCAGCTGCAACGCTGTATAAGCCTTGAGCGCTGCCAGGGCTGCAGCTTATGCAGCCATGTGACAGCAGAGGGCAGAGACGCAAGGAGGCTTACTTGGCTTTGGTGGCCTTGGAAGTTTTTTCCCAGACAAGGCGAGGAGGTTGGGGATAGAGCAGCTGGTCCCTGAGGCTGCCGCTGACCAGGTAGGGCCTCTGGGACAGGTAGAACATGCCGCCCTCACCAGGCACCGTGATGCTGCCGGCCTGTATGCCACCAAAAACTCACAATATTGTTGGCCAGAGTGAAGTGTCTGGGCCAGGGCAGGACACACTGGAGGCAGTAATCACAGTGTGTTGGAATTTTAGTGAATTCTCCAAAGCACAAAATAGCTCTCAGCTATTGGACACCATGGCAGTAACCGGATCCATGTCTTGAAAGCATGGCAGATGCTGGAGCGCGATGCAACATGCAGGTCACATGTGGTCACTTGACGGTGATGGGATCAATGGCTTAGCATGAGTCCATGGTGACAGCAAACGGCACAGGGTTGGAAGCAGGCCTGAGACATAGGTAAGGGGTGAGTACCTGGAGGGGCCAGAGTCCGGCTAGGACTCGGAAGAGGGATGACTTGCCACTGCCGTTGGGGCCCATGATCATGACTGACTGGCCATGAGGCACGCTGAAGGTGAGCTGCCGCACCAGAGCTGTGCCATCAGGCGAGTTCAGTGCCACCCTGCACTCATGCACTTGCACTTGCTCACACTCATTATTCACACTTCAGTTTCCTCGTCTGCACAGGTTGTCACAAGCCAGGCTCTGCCGGTGATATTGCCCATACACAAGAGCAGCCATCCATGCCATGTCTTAGGTCTTCATTGCCTCAAGTGCACATCTTCACATCATGCACTTACCACTGAAATTTGAGCCAGATGCAACTTTGTCTGACAGCCTACAGATGCATTGAGCAGCACCTCACAATGATGAGGCAACAGCATTCAGGGCAGGCAATGGTGAGCACAGCCCACTCCAGGCTGACATGAGGCACCAGTTGGCAACAGTAGTGACAGGGACGACAACACTTACTTGTCAAAGGCAATGGTGTTGCCCTCCTGTCTGTGGGGTGGGGCCAGGTCCTCATCAGGCTCCTCTTCTGATCCGCTGAACTTGAGCTCCTTGCTGCTGACATTGCGCAGGTACAGCTCCCTGTGGGTGGTCAGCGGATCCCCACTGCTCAGCTTCTTCACCTGTGCCAGGCACATGACCAGTCTGTTGACCAATCAACACTCTTGCCCTGAAGAACCCACATAGTGTGATGCAACATACAAGTCACCCAAAGCTCATTAGCTTAGACATGTGTCTAGCAGCAGCAGCAGTGATGCACAACAGCCTCTCAGGAGAGCAATCTGCAATCGTGCCAGTCAATCAAGCAGACTGGCAACTCATGACGCAAGATTAGATTGAACCAGATGACGTGGCAAAAGATGCCTCAAAGTGGAGCCTCAGATGCTGCTCACTGCCACAGGGGAGTTACTCTGTCTCAACACAATGCCACTCTTGCTAGGATTAAGCACAGCAACAGCTTTCTCATCAGGACTGACTCCTCAGCCAAGTGGGTAGTTGCGTAGCAATGGGAGTTATGTTGATGATTTAGGATGCAGGCGGGTGGGGTATGTGAGATGGCACACCTGCTCCAGCAGCTCAGCAACCCTGGAGGTGTGACCCGCCAGGCCTGTGATACGCTTGTACACCAGCACCAGGTCCCCCACCCCCTTGGAGGTGTTCTGGAGCAGGCGCATGGAGCGGATGTAGTCTTGCGTGATGTCATCTCGGCTGCCCCGCTGTGCTGGCTCCTTCAAGTAGATGGGCGCTGCGTACACCAGCAGGGCCACCACACTCGCAAAGTACTTGACAAAGTAGCCGTCAAAGACCTGCAAGATGCACATGAGGCGGGGGTCTAGAATCCATCTCATCTTATATTCTTGTAGTGTGCAAGTGATGACCATAGCCAATGTCTGCTTCTGGACAATCACCTTTTCACAACATGCAACACATTCCAATTTTTTTAAAGCAGTTGAGCGCTGTCAGTCAAAAACGCATCTGTGGCATTTCCCTGCGTGACCATGTGCCAAATGTGGACATATTGAACAGGTGCAACACCCTGTCTGTGGAGTCTCAGCTGCAAGGCAAAAGACTCAGATGGCTAGGTCATGTTTTCAGGATGCCTAATGATAGATTGCCTAAGAAGCTATTGTTTGGTCAAGTTAAGGGG
>JAABUK010002266.1_pt1 | contig 34956 bp, 46 predicted proteins | sample 5559141 | NCBI WGS metagenome assembly JAABUK01 (sample SAMN10711869, study PRJNA513367) | rock metagenome | isolation source: Antarctica rocks | place: Antarctica: Victoria Land, Pudding Butte nord | collected 2016-01-03
ACACGTAGCCAGGCAATGCCTCTCAGAGTCATGAGTCATGATACATGAGTGCTTTAGGCTGGCCTCTCACACTCAGATGCTGAGCAATGCAAAGGTGTTGGACATTACTTATGTCAAGAGCTGTATGTGAAAATTAGCCAAAGACAGCTGGCAACCAGGAATGCACTGCTGGAAGGTGTACTGCAGGTCAAGCAGATTGATGCTTTACGATCTTTTTCAGACTGCCAAGGAAATTCTTGTGAAATGGGCAATATACATTGTTGTGAAAATGTTTGAGATATTATGTCTATTCCTATTTTATTAGATTCTAGGTTATCAATCAGATTTGAATATTGTTCAAACACTGACCCTGACAAACCATTTTTTGATTCAAACGGGATTTTTGTCGTACGAAGCAAAGGTGTTTTAACACCAGTTTCGCTTAAGTTAAAAGAATAGGTAGGCAATTTTTTAAAAGAGCCTTTTACAGTAGGTGTAAATGAGTATTTATACTTTTTTATTTCAGAAAGTTCTAACCTTTCTGTACAATATGTAACTGCCTCAACTCGTTTTCTACGCAGACCCAATAAAATTGAAATGTAATTTATTCGACCTTTTAAATACCAAATATGAGTTACAGGTGAAATTAATTGAATATAGCCTAAACGGTGTCTACGAATTCTAGAAGAAGTGTATTCTACATCACAATCAGGACAATTCTTTTGTGTTTTTTCAAATTTTTTTCGTCCACAAGCACATTCAAAATCTTTTATTGATCCGAAAATTCGTTCGCAAAACAATCCACCTTTTACAGGACGAAGTGTTTTATAATTAACTGTTTGTGAATTTGATATTCGTCCAACAATATTACCATTAGGCAATGTTCGATTAGCCCATTTTTTTATTTGTTCTGGAGATGCTAATCCTATTCGAATGGATTCTACTGGAATTCTTTTTGATTTAGTAACAGATTTCACATTAATACCCCCATATTGTTTTTAGAAAAATTATAAGAATCTACACTATCAATAAAAGGATACTGTGTATCAAACAAAAACCGAAACACTGACAAAAGTTGTAAAACATTTTTGTTTCAAATGCAGTTAAAATCTGAAGGATGAAACAAAAATTGAAACACTGACAAAAACCTGACCTGACAAAAAATGTAAACACTGAAGCCTGTATGCAGAAGAAGTTCACGGACTGTGATTAACACCCGCCCTGGTATTAATGGCAGCGTTGTTGCCTGCTGTATGGTCTGCTGCACTCACATGCACTGCTGTAACAACATCACTAAGCCAAATGACACAACAGGGCAAGGGCCCTTTCAAGGAGCCCTGATAAGGGCAAGAATATGTTTTGTGAATATGCCGTGTCACAGATTCGCTGAAGGTTGCAAGGTTGCTCGTGCACATGTGCAACTGTCATCATGTCCAATGCACAGCATGATGAGTGACGGGCACTCACCTTCAGAATAACTCTGACATCTTGACCAGATCAGAGCCTTTCAGCAGCTTCAAATGCCGAAAGGTCAAGTCCGTCAGCATGATCTTGTTCACAAACTCAGTGCGCCTCCTCTTTTGCTTGTCAAGCCTGCAAGACATGAAGAGTTGTACTACCTCTGGCTGTGTTGGTCTGTTGGAAGCACACAGAATGATTTATCACCAAATTCAGATCTGTCGTGCTCACGCATACCTTGCACAATGGTATGCAGCTTGGTCTGTGTCAGTGCAGAATCTTTGAGGCTGGTGAATCTGACATGGATTACACAGACGACGCAGCTGGTAACCATGCCCCAGCCAGCAGCAGCAATAATGCACAGCATGCTGAGCCAGTATCAGCTATCAAAGTTGCTGGCTTGTTGAACACAGCAAATGTACAAGATGTTGTTGATTTTCTTGACTGGCCCGTTCAAGCAATGCAGCAGATGGGATCAGCCACTCCCGGAGGGGTGCAGGGCCCCCTGCCTTTTCGCTTGCAGCAGCAACAACAGCAGCGGCAGCAACTGCTGGTTCAACAGCAGTTTGCTATGCAGCAGCAGCAGCACCAGCAGGTCATGATGCAGCAGCAGGTTTGCTACTGCCTTGTTGACATTTTCCAATACCGCCTTTCCCACCAGCTGCTACTTTTATATAATCTCGCCTAAAAGATGTACAATATTGATACCTGATTTCCATCCAGGTTTCACCATCTATGATATCATTTTCCTTGTGCTCTTGTCCCCAGTGCATCAAAGTTCTTGGGTATTGCAGATCAGACCATACAACAGAATGCATTGCTCTCCGATGTTAGCATTGTCAAAGACTGCTCTGGCAGATGGTCATGCCAAAAATCTGGTTTTTCAGGCAATGAGCACCCATGCAGACGTAAACTTTTGGTGATGTTGTGCGTTGTTCAGCACGCGTTGGGTTGTACAGGCAATGCAGCAGGGGTGGGGAGGGCAGCAATGGCAGGGTGGGGTGACCCTCTTGGCTTGGCACAGGGCTGGATCAGACCATACCCTATGGGAGCGCCCCAACCATGGCCCTTGCAACTGCCCCCAATGGTCTCTCGTGGGCCTATCCAAGGTGATTTGCAGTTGACTGTACATGGACTGTTCACTGCTGTGTGCCAACTCCCCCTCTTGCATACCCCCAAAAGCGTCACCCACAAGCACCCCCAATAAGCATCAAGGAACGATTGCTGTGTGTGGTGCAAGTTTTGCATGTCTTCAATGAAGGAGCACCTCCCACCTATCATCAGTAAGTTGCTAAAAGCTTTTGTAGCAGTCAAAAGACATGTCAATCATTAGCAACATGCAGTGGCAATGATGGCATTGACTGCAAGGGTGCCAAGGGCTTTGCTCATGACCAAATGATGTCTGATTTCAAGTACGCGCCATCATACAGCATCGCACCTTGTGCTTGTGCTGCAGTGCACCCCCTGCTTATAGCCTTTGACACCTATCTCAGGCGCTGTCTTGTGTAGGAGGAATGGGAGTGGGCATGTCAGGAGAGAGATTGGCTTATGGTTACGGACCTGGGCCAGGATATGCTTGGGCTCCAATGCACCCTGCCAACCCACCGAGTGAGTCACTGCTTGTCCTTTACAATAAGTAGACATTCCACTGCAAGGTAGCATGACCTAAGTCGTGCATGCCTCGCCTGTAGCAAGATCAGCGTGTATCAGATGCATCAGTGGTTCATTCTATTGGAATGTGCAATATATATATAATGCAATGCATTTTTGTTGCGCTTTGTCCATGGGTACTATCATGCACAGATGTAGGAGATCTATCGTAACACTTTTCTGCACTCTGCTGTAGGGATGGGAGCAGGTGTGCAGTTCCCCACTGGCCAGCAAGGGGGTTTAGGGGTACAATACCCCCCAGGGCCGAACCCTCTGGATAGCAGGCTGGCTCAAAGCGCACATGGGGGCAGGGCGCCTGGGAGGGGCAACTTCAGGACGCCCTTCTCCTATCAGCCTCAGTCAAGGTTATCTCAGAGTCACTCAGGCAGCATGCATTCAGCACTCATCAGATTCTCATGTACCGAGCCAGCTTGCAGTGAGCGCTGAAATGTCATCTGGTGAATCAGCCACAGCTGGCGTCATGACTACGCTGGAAGCTGTGTCAGTACAAGTTGGGCGGGCGACGCTTAAGCCCAATCATGAATCATGCTGTGCTCTCCCCCTCGGATACGATCCTTGCCTCTGCAGCAAGGAGCCGGGCTGCAGAGCTGACTGCTGTTACCCTTTCTCAGATGACTGAACCCTTCCCATCTGCTTCTGCTCCATTACAAAGCAAAAGACGGTCAGGGCCGGCTATAACGCCTGCTGCGGTTTCAGCAAACCCATCTGAACTGGGCAATGAACCTACTGCCACATCACAAGGAGGGGCAGCTTTTGCAACAGCAGAGTCTGTGGGAATTCGCACTCCTTCTGAGGATTCAGCACAGTAGTATATCTTCATTTGATTCTTTCCAAGTTCTGTTTGAAAGAAGGCATAGCTAATGAAGCTTGCAGCAGCAACTCCTCACGGCAATGAGTATGCACAGTCATTGAGAAGAAGAAGCAGGAATGCTATTCCTGGCATTTGCAAGTGTTGTGTGTTCGGCAAGTCACAGAGCTATCTGACTCTAGGCTTGAGGCCTTTTTAAGTTGTTCTATCTTTCTATCTTTTCCTGCTTGCAACGTGGTTCACGACTAATTTGTTGAAGCACTGCTTTCAGTGTATAGAATCAATGGGAGCCTCAGTGGCATTTGTACACAAATTATGTACAGGCAGATCAGCAAAGTCTCTTGCGATGTATCAGTAATCTGCAGCAGAGCAATTGCATTCGGATGTAGATTTTGTCTGGTGTCTGTGCCAATCAGCCCCTAGGGCTTCCTCCACCTCCCTCCATCATGGCCTATCGCCTTTCTTCCCTCTTTCTGTTTTTTCTCATCAGCACTGCCTTTCAGAAACTGCATCTGTTCTGAGTTGTGGTTTCCTGCTGCTTTGTGTTTTGCCTCATGTGCACTGTATTTCTGATTAGGTTTTGGGATGGTGGCAGCTGTGCGTTGATGTGCATGCCTGTCATGAAAGACATCACATCCAATTGGTGAAGATTATGGGGTAGTCCAGGGGGCTTGAAACAAACATCAGAGGGGTGTTCTGTTGACGGTAACAGTCCTTGTGGTACAATCTGTCCATTACCTTACGGGAGTTTCCCAGGTGCAGTTTTGATAGGCAGTTTTGTCAGGGAGCATTGTGGTTCTGTGTACTCATTAGCTGTATGCATAAGAGCCTGCTATGCAGAGGCACGAAATGGGAGTTGATGGTTCACTGTAATGAATAAGGCCCCCCAAACGACAAACGTGTCTCAGCAGCTGTTTCCTTCATGGTGCATTTGTCAGCTTTGTCAGCTTTGTAATCGACAAAGGGTGTCAAGCCCCGTATGACTCTATGATTTGATAGTCGGAGCTGACACCGGTGCTACTGTGAAGTCAGGGAAGCCCAACATATCTCAGGCTCTTGCAAACAATGCCGAGAGGCGTCATCTTTTTGGTGTGTTCTCTTCATGAAGTATATGCCATGTACAGTGCATGCCATTGCTACTGCAGCTGCACCTTCCAGACATGCAAAAATTAATGCGTGCAAACATGTCAGTGTTGCTCCCCGTGTCATGCATGACAATGGACGTCATATGGGAGTGACAGCTGCAGCTGCATGACGTCTACCACGCAGTATTTGAGTATCACGAACACCAAGGCTGAGATCCATGCATATGTGTGAGGTTCACGCACAACCTGTTCAGCTTGAGATTACTGGTCTTCACGTAAGGGGAGAGACACAGGGAGTCGATGGACTTGCACCCCTGATGCTTATGACACAGCACGGGCATTGCTGTTGACAACAAAGTATCTCGTGGCTGCACTTTGCACGCTTGTTCAGTAGTAACATAGCGCATGAGCCGAACAACAAAAACAAATCCTGCCTTGATGTATGCAAAGTCCTACCACATCCAATAGGGACATTCCGTATTTGTGACCTCCCTCATGCTAGTTTCAACTTGACTCTCTTGTTGATCATATTGCCCTGACCTAGCTAGATCACACGTTTGTGCTGTATCAGGACCAGTGGGGCCTACAGACCATGGTCTGGATTGTAGTCTACAGACCCCAGTGCTCCTGATACTGCACAAACATGTGGTATAACTAGCTGTCCGCTTTCCTCTTGCCCCTCTGGGCGTGAGCACCATGTGATCAAAGTTTGAGCATGAGTCTTGGCTGCAGAGCAAGCTGGCGAGTGGCTCAGCCAGCTTTTGCAACATCTATCAGCTCAAGAGCAGCATCACAGCTAGCTGAGACAACAATTGAGATGTTCAGCGGAACATCAGTCATGGCTTGCTGGAATGGGCTGATGCACAACAGGCACCTCGACATCTGAGTGCTTCTTAGGGGGCTAGGTTGAGCCTCACCAATATGATAGTCCAATGGACGCTGTCGTCTACTCTGTGTACGAAGGGAGAAGTGATGGCATCAAGCAACAGCAGCTTGCAAATTTGACTGAGGTATGTGTCGCAGCACCCTTCACCACTGTAATCTGTTCTCATCTTGGCACAATGCAATGTTTGCTATCTGCATTGCAACATGATGGACAATCAAGTTCTAAGAGCAGGGTATGGCAGAGAGCTTAAGGCAAATGAGCAGGAACTTGAATCAGACGTCTTGCGTGCTGCAGGCATACTGAGAAAAGGCACAGCTATGTGTTTTATTTTGGACAGCGAGCCAGCCTCATGCAATGTGTACCTGCTTCTGCCTCAAAGAAACTTCAAGATGCTCTCGCCAAAACAGCCAGGCAAGAAGTAAACATCAATACTCACAGACACACCGGCTTTGTCACTTACTCTAGGATGGGACGCATTACCACAGCATCTGTTGTCACCTCGATGTTATCTCACTCACAGCCTTACAGTGTTGTCCAAACACCAGGGCATGCTTACATTCTATGCTTGCAAGCAGCAGGACAACTTCTCAGCACAGTATCTGGAATCCCTTCATGACAAGCTGGGCTTGCGATTCCAAGCACTAAGTATTGAGGCAGCCAAAGGAAAGAAGCGTGCTAGGACAGGTAAATCAGGTCCTGTTAACAACTGTTCTTTGCTTTCCAGCGCAACCCTAAATCCCTAACCTGTCTAGACCATGAATGCAGAAAGACATCGCTGATATGTGATGTTTTAAACACTTACTTTGCTTTGTTATGTCGTCAATTACTGCGCAGTCCTGTGATGAAGAGGCAAATGCCGCATGACTTCAAAGGCTGGGTGAATGCTGTGGGGTACCTGCAGATTCTACTTCAGTGCTTTTGCACATGGAAGTCCAGCCGGGCCTCACTCGATGTATCTGGGAAACAGATACAGCCTGTTTTTTGGTTCCGAGAGCTCCACCGGCTCTCAAACTGAACGTAGGCGTCGCCTGTGGTCCTTCCTGTAAAGCATGTTGATGCGTGTGATACGCAGCGCTTGCGACAAACAGCAGCACCTGGCGTACACGCTCACAGTTTCGTCTGCAAATGTGTACCTTTGTCACGATTACAGGTTCGAGAAAGCGAAAGATTTCACCTTCAAGGGCCCGATACGGCAAACCACGAAGCCTTAAGACGCGCGAGCAGGCAGGACGAGCAGGCCTGCTAGCCAGGTCACTGACAAGCATGCTTGTCGTGTGAAATCTTGTGCCACTCTTGACCAGCTACATAAGACAGAAACGGACCTTCTCACAGACGCACACTTCCAACACCTACCCTGCTTTCGTCAATCTTCCGCGCTCATGATCTACACACGTGGGCACCACAGTCCGCCCATGTGAGGCAGTACAAGTCACATGCTAGGTTTCGCGCTTAGCTTTGTCAGAAATTAGCTTTGTGACTGTCTGCGAGCGCCGGTCTAAGAAGATTTGCTGTTCATCAAGCTGTGCATGACCCATTACCAATGGATAGCAACACTGATTCTGGCAGACTGCACTCACCACTGATCAGTGCTGCTGTGCAAAACAGGTTGCCAGCAAGACTATGTGTCACTGCAAATACACCTATGCTGTTCATCAAGCTGTGCATGACTCATCACCATGCATAACAACACTGATTCTGGCAAGAATGCACCCACCACTGATCAGTGCTGCTGTGCAAAACAGGTTGCCATTGTCACTGCAAACACACCTAAGAAGATTTGCTGTTCATCAAGCTGTGCATGCCCCATGATCAATGCATAGCAACACTGTTGCTGGGAGAATGCACTCACCACGGAGCAAAACAGGTTGCCAGCAGGACTGTGTGTCACTGCAAACACACCTAAGAAGATTTGCTGTTTATCAAGCTGTGCATGACCCATTACCAATGCATAGCAACACTGTTTCTGGCGGAATGCACTCACCACTGATCAGTGCTGCTGTGCAAAACAGGTTGCCAGCCGGAGCAGCAGCATCCGCATGTGGCTCTGAGTTCACCTTCACAGGGACAGCATGAGCGATTGGCTGCCTCCTGGGATTGCCAGGCAACTGATGCTAGGCCCAGTCCGTCCAACACCTGTTTGACGTCGGCAAGAGCTACTGTGCTGTCAGTCCGTTGCTGCAATGCATGACCCAGCTGCTTCGCATACTGCTGAACAACAATGTCAGCAGCCTCAGGCTGCCGATGATCAATCGTAATGTCCGGACCGAGTGACAAAGCTAGCTGTCCTGTGCTGGTTACAAAAGAGGTGTAGTCAGCTGCTGCCCTCTGAAGGAGCCAGGTTTGCTGTTCATCTTGATCTGCATTGGAAGGCATGGCCCCCTTCTCAAGGTCCTTTGCTGGCGGGAGACTGCTGCTGCACCTTTGGGTGAAAATGCTCGACAGCCCATGCGTGGTCATCAAAGACCAGACCCTGCATGTCATCAACTTGCATTATTTCTTTGCAAAGCAGGTCATGCTGATGGAGATGAAACTGTCTGAAGGTCAAACAGAGCAGAGCCTAGGCAATATACCTTGTCTTTGAGATATCCTTTCTCAACTGACAGGTGCATGGGGTGGAGCTTGCCCTTGAATCTGACTTTGCTAGGCTCGCCTGAGGCTGTAATCTGCTTGGATTTGTTATACTCCTGTACAATCCCAGGCATGAACTCCTTTCTGACCTCCATAGTGCTGCAATAGGTAGCTGCATACATGTTGCTATGGCAAAGCTTAGCTTGCGCCTGAACCGGCGCGAACCTGTTGTGCGCCCACAAGCAAAGATCAGCCCCTTGCTGACCATCTTTGCCATCGCCGAAGTGTTCCTAATTGCTTTTGCGTGGCAGCATTATGTGATCAGGATCCCAACAACAGTCGTATGTACATTAGCTGATGGTCCAATTAGCCAATAAGGTAGGATCAAGATCAAAACATGTTCCAATTCTTTTTCTTGTGCTTTTTGTTTCATCCTCACGTTATAGTAAAGCATTGTTCGAAAGTCTCAATATGATTCTTTTCAAGACATCAGCAAACAGTTCTATCACTATTACCAGAGAAATACAAGCTCAGATTTGCACAGAATTGACAAGTGGCAAGCACATTGCCTAAAACCTGGCAGTCAGAAATGTTAGGTTTCAAAGTCTGAATGCCGTGGCACCACAACGCCACAGTGTAATCATCAAGGATGGGGCATTGAGGCATAATTTCCACGGTCCTGCAATTTTGGAAACTGGGTGCAGCGGTGCGTCTCACCCAGGCGTTAGTAAGGCTTTAGCTTGCTTAGTAAATCGTAACAACCATGTAACACATCGAGAACTACCGTCACGACCATAGTTGCATGTTGCAAAGACCGCCAAGCAGGCAGACAAGCGATCGTGACTGCACTTTGCGACGCATCTGGCCCGATGACGGCCCCTGACAGCTCACGCTCATGAGTGTAACTTGCTGAACAGCCAAGCCCGTTCCATTCATGACCCTATTGTTGCTGAAATTGGACGCAAACTCCTGCACTTGCAGTCAACATATCACCAGATTGGCTTACACAAAAGGTGGCTTTGCTTAGTCCACTAGCAGAGAGGCACAGCGTCGACAGAAATCAACTTTGCAACATAGGGCTTCAATTGGCACACAAGGGCACGACTAGCAGCAGCTACTCACATTTGCTTAGGCAGGTGCAAGCAGATTTTACACAGCTGTAACCTGAGACCTGTGGATGCTACAGAAGATGAAGGTGCAAAGATGATGTATGTCTTGTGGCAATACCTTTGGGCTGTGGTGAGCCTGAATGGATGCAGCTGTTTCCATAAACATGCCTCCCCTGTTATACTATTACTAACAGCAGTGCTGCCAGAGAAGGTAGCATGGGTTGGGCTCTGCATGGCCATGGCTCCTCCAGTGAATTTGGTGCTACTCACCTGCAACATGTGACATGACCCACGTGATATAGACATGTATATGAACAACAAATGAGTAAGTGATACGTAAGTTTTGAACCAAAGTAAGTGAGGGAGTAAACACCTGTGCCCAGAAGCCTTAGCATGTGTAAGGATCAACACAACAAGGATGTGGGCACCTGCGTTCTGTGGAAAGTGCCATAAAGCACGCATTTGATGGTCACTTTGCGCACTGATGACCTGCAAGACTCTGCCACTTTTTTGAAGAGCACTACAACTTCAAGCAAGAACCTGAAGGGCAACACAGACACGTTGTACAACAGCAGTCACAATAGCTTCATGGGCTCAAGCAAAGCACACATGGTCAGCAAGGAAATGGCCACAATAGCACCTGATCCTCATGCGACACATCATGCAAGGCGATTGCGGCAGTGAGCAGCATCAAGCGTACCATGATGCAGGGCATCTTGTCCGCAAAGACCGCCCCTCCATTGACAGAATGGTTTTCTGCCTGCACGCTTCCATCCAGCAGCGTCCTGCACTACCCCTATATGGAAAAACCTATCAATGAGTGCTATGTTGGCACAGCCCGGTCAACTTCCGGGCCATAAGCTTGCTTCACACAGAAGGAGCCAACAGCTTTTGCATGCACAACTTTGGCTGCAGCTGCATGCAGCAACAGCCAGAGTTCTTTGAAACAGGAAAGGGGTCGCATGAGCAAGTCGGCCCAAGTGATTTTGTCACCAGAGCCCAAGTTTTGTGTGGAGAAAGGCATGCATGTGCAGGCAAAGGACCCAGAACATGGTGTCAAGCACGGTATTGCTGACGGCAGGTACAGAAAGCCTACTGATGGAGTGGACACCACATAGACAGCGCAACTAGTAAATTTTGTAGAGCTAGATTATAGCTAGATTATTATGTAGAGCATTGCCTTACTGGCTCCTTTACCACATCAGCACTCTTGCAATTTCTTCGGTGCTCCGCTGTCGAACGCCTTTGGATGTTTAGTGCTTAGTGTATGTTGATTTCCCAGTATTGTCTGTTGACTCCCCTGATGAGTCCCAAAGACAGAAAATGTAAATTGATTAGTTGATTGATCTCTGCTACTGCCACCGGACGAACCCTGCTGCGACATCTTCTGGGATGTTGGCTTGTTCACTTGCGAGATGTAGCCGATCTTCTTGACGGGCATACACACCAGAAGGGCTGGTTTACAAGGCTCACGGCAACCCAAGCGAGGTCTTCTTGCTACAGAAGAAGGTCGTTGCAAACCCCTTTTTCAGAAGGTGCTCAGGTTTTAGTAGACTTCTTGGCGGTGTCTGAACAAGACACGGGTACTATAATTGGAACTGTGGCTGGAATACATTTCAGCTAAAAAGCGAGTGCAGCTGTCAGGACTCACATGTCTCTCAGTTGCAGCTCTTGCCGCTCGACCAAGGCAGAATTCGCTGCGCGCTGACCCTTGTGTCGGAAGCTTCTGTATCTGTATACCGGTTCAAGCCATTGGCGCTGCACGACCATGGCTGAAAAAGAGAGCAACCCTGGTGCGATGTCTGGTGTTTACTCGCATCCTGACAGCAGACAGGCTACAGGAAGTGGCTCATGTTAGAGCTCAGTCACGTCAACAAGTTCTGATTTGTGACCGGATGCATGCAGGCATAGTTGTCTTCCTGCTGCTGCTATGGGCGGCGATAGGACACAGAATCACTGCCAGGTAGCTTCTGCTACAGGATCAGCCCCACACAAGAGCAGTCTTGAATACGACAGTAGACTGTGGCATGGTGGATGTCGCAGCCTTCCAAGCTGACTGTTTTGTATCATTTCAGATTGAGTTTTGTTGGGGATGGTATGACAGCTTGTGCGCTTGGCTTGGCGATGGGGCTCGGGCTTCTAGCAGCAACTAAGTTTCTTGGGAAGGAAACACTGCATGACATGCTGACATTCAACCCTGGCGACTTCTTCACGTATGCAATTTCACATCCCCTCTCACCTTTGCAGTTCTGTTCGGGCACTCATCTGACACTCAATCAAACATCATCACAATACGTTGATATACAAGCTTTGACCTTATAGCACGGTCTACACCAGCCCATGACTGCAGCACCTGCAGTAGTTGCCCGAGTGTGGTGAATGGGTTGTCAGCTGTCAAAGCAGGGTCTTGTACAGCTCCTTTTGAGACCGCAAGCATTTGGCCTTTGAGGAAGACACAAATGTACGCAAGTGTATTGCTGCAGGTACTTCTTGCCGCCCATTATTTTCAGTGCAGGGCTGTCAGTGCGGAAGAAGTCCTTCTTCCGTAATTTTGTTAGCATTGCATCCTTGGGCATCCTGGGCACGTATGTCGCTTTAACATTCATCGTGCTCAGTTTGCTATTGTATAGGAAGAGCTTTGGCTTCCTGACCATGCAGGTTGCTTCCACAAGCCTGCTATGCACTGAAAGTGATCTCAAGAGTTGCAGCGTATGCGCATTTGCAGGACTCTGAATGCAGGCATGCCACAATGTTCTCACTTCATTGCTCACCTCATACCCACAGAGCTGGTCAATGAGATGCTGATGCACAAAAAAGCAAGCCTGCTTGCTGTTCAATACAACGTGTGCCAATCTGACATGTTGCTGGGTTTCAATCTCAGCACCCTGGACGCACTTGCAGCAGCTAGTTGCATGAGCAGCTTGAAGAACAGCAGGACATACAAGCTTGTGCCTAGCTTGCACTCCCGGATTTGCTGCTCCCAATACACCCTATGTCTGTATGCAAAGCGTTTGAGGCCATTGCTTACAAGGTTCATCTTGAAGAACTTCCTGCCGCTGACACCTCTCTGTGCAAATGAGCAGGACATTTTGGCCCTCGGCGCCATCTTTGCCACAACAGACTCAGTGGCAGTGCTGCAAGTGCTGGACCAGGAGCGCAGCCCCATCCTGTTTAGCCTGGTATTTGGTGAAGGAGTCCTCAATGATGCTGCTGGTGTTGCGCTCCTGCGTGCTATTCAGGTCTGCTGCTGTTGCGCCTTGTTCATGTCAGGCATGTGGGAAACAGACTTTGGCATACAGAGTATGGATAATCAGGCATATTTTGCAGCATTGGAGACACAGGACGCCAATCAGTAAGGATATCTGCAGCAATAACGATAATCAGAGGCTACTTCATTTGCATACATGCTCCCATCAACATGGGGTGTGCAGAGTTATGCATAACCTCCCCTGCAGAAGCTGTGTTTGCAGCTGGTGAGACTGCCAGCTAGCCATGTTTAGTAGCCATATTCACTTAAGATCTGTAATGGACATGTCTGATACACATGGGCTGCATCAGGGCTCGGCATGCACAATGCTCAAAGACTGGAGATAACCTCAAGCAGACAGTATCTGCTGGTCAGTTTGTCTGGAAGAATCTTTGTAGAGGTGTAATTGTCACATGTGACTAAGCATGGTGTGCAGGAACTGGGAGAGGATCCCAGCTTGACAGTGCGCAGCATCATCTCTATCACCTTCAGCTTTTTGTACCTCTTTGTTGCCAGTGGCCTGCTAGGATCAGCGTTTGGCCTCATGGCTGCACTGCTGCTGAAGGCCTCCCCCAGCATTCAAGTCCACCAGGTCAGTGGCTTCATTTCAGGTCATGCTTACCAAGTTGTTAGGTCTCCTGCAGAATGCGTCAATATGGACGGCAGGTTCTGAGTCTTGTCTACCAATTTGATAGCTCTTTGCTACGGCTTGTGCAATAGCAGCAACATAGCACTTGCGCTCAGCGACTAAATTGGTGGATGACCGATTGTGTAGTTTTGTATGTGTATGGCAACTGCATACTGTTGAGCTGTCGGACAGACAATTGTTGCAATTCTATGTCTGTGCACTGCAGCAGCAATATGTTGAGCTGACAAACGGGATTTGACATGGTGCGAATAATTCTTCTTGCTACTATGCAGGCAATCAGCATGGTGGGCATGAAAGCATATCTGTCTTATCTAGTTGCAGAGCATTTTGGATGCAGTGGTATAGTGGCTATCTTCACCTGTGCTGTAGTCATGTCACACCATGCCCTGTACAATGTACCAAGGGAGATGCGCAGGGCCACCAAGCACACAGCTGAGTTATTCAGCTACATGTGCGAGGGAGCCATCTTCCTGTATGTCGGCCTTGACACCATTGATCCTGTCACATGGCAGGTATGATAAGGCCCGGCTGTGACATTCCTCGGCGTACAAGTTTGGGCTCATCCCTTTTACAGTGTAGAACATGTGCTCTGTCTTTATGCAACGGCTTTCTTGCAAATTGTCCGCTTGAGCACAGTATGACCCACCAGCAACATTGCCTTTACCCCTTTGTGAGATCCTTCAGATTCAAGTGACACTGATTGGCTATCTGCATCACTTTGTTTGCCACATGAGGCGTGATACTGTGCTGGATGTGCATTCGCCAACATTCTGTAGCTGCTTGCAGAACAGCAACTTTGGTGAGGCAGTGAGGCTGGCGGCTCTGGTCATCTTTGTGTGCATGCTTGGACGGGCTTGCTTTGTGTTCCCCCTAATTTATTTACATAACAAGTGGCGACCGGAGAATGTCAAAATCAGAGAGATGGTGGTCATCTGGTATATTGCTTGCGCCCCACATTGAATAACCTTTGATTGAACCTTTTGCCATACTGCCCCTGCTAAATGCTGTCCTGTGCACTGGTCACATCATCTTTCAATTACAAACACATATCTGGTGTTGGCAGTAGGATAAAGTCTTTTGCATAGACTTGCAGCAACTCTACTTTCCTCAGCTGCAGTCTTTGCTTTGTGGTGACGATGGCATGGAGGTTGTCTTATCAGGACTTGCATGCCATAGTGATCACACAGTTCATCCATTATTGCATGCGACACACTCCTTTGTCACCAGATCTCGTACAAGAGAATGAGCACCTTTATTTGAAGGTGGTCAGGGTCGATGCGAGGAGCAGTGTCAGTGGCACTGGTGTATCATTTCTTTGACTTCTCAGATGAGAATGAGCATGTCGCCAGCATCATTGGCATGACCATTATTGTGGTCATCTTTGCTACCATGATCTTTGGCGCTGTCACTAAGCCCCTCCTAGACCTCATGCTTGGGAAAGGTGAGAGGACATATTTGCTGATTGTCTTTGCTTTGTTAGTTGTGAGATTTTGCACATGTGGCGTTTTCTTTTGGACCTGTGTTCAGGCTCAAATGACTGTGCTCAGTTGGTGCTGCATCATGGATGTGAGGCTACTCATGTGCTCACCACCAATAGCTCTTATAAATGTTGGCCTGGACAAGGGCACTCAAAGTTTGCTGTGAACAGCAACAGCCACTGCAAGCAGCCACCGTGACAAGCTAGCGTTTCTACCTCTGCTTTGCCAAGATGTTTGTGCTGTTGCAATGAAAGCATGCATAGAAAGGCTCGTTATTGCTGGAATGCAGAGCTTGCAGATGTTCAGAACCATCTGCTCAGACATAACGTTCAGAAGCCTACTCAAACTCAGGCTGAGCTTGAGATGAAGCCCTACCGGCCCTCACGATTTGGCCAAGAAGCGGCTTTGATCAGCCTTTGCATTCCCCCCGGGCCCTCTGACCTACCCATCTCAGAGTATGCGCCTGAGATCGCTGACGACGATGAGACCATCATTTTTGCAAACGAGGAAGGTGCGGACAGCGACAGTGAGCAGAGGGGACTACTGTCCAACAAGAGCTTTGGTTTGGCCAGCAGTGCTTTCTCTCGATTGGTAGGTATCTCTTTCAGCAAGCTTCCCCTTACCTCCACTGATGGCGACGAAGGATCACCAAGCAAAATCATGGGCCCACGACTCGGGGACAGCCCCAAACTGCGCTACCTCAAACAGGGCAGCCCTGGAACAGTGTTGACAGAGGAGAGCACCTCTAGGGAGAGCAGAGCAACAGAAGAAGAGCCTGACATTGAGGACACAGCCATGCACATGCGCATGCGGCAGTGGTGGGCGAATGTTGATGAGGCATACATGCAGCCTGTCTTTGGTGGACCCAAATTCAAGGTGTCTTGCTAGACATGCATAAATCATCATACTCGAATGTCAGGCCGACACAGAAACTTTTCATGATAATTTCAATCAAGCTAGGGCCTGCATCAGATGCACCACATGCTGGACACATTGCCATGCTGCATGGTCATGCACTAAGGCTCTTCAGGTTCGAGCTGTCAAATATGCAGCAGGCCTTTAGATAGCAAGGATGCAAGCTCACAGAACCACTGACATCTGTCGTAGCAAGCAGAAGACCGAAATCACGAACAGAAAAGTGCTGTGGCACCTGATTGCTCAGCCATCTCAACAGTCAGCCATGGCTTGGGACAGTCGGTTTACTCAGTGCAGCAAATGCTTACTTGGAAAGCCCAGCATGCATGTCAGGTGGACAGCGCCTAGGCTGCTTGCAAAGTTGCCTTGCTGCCAACACTGCACTGCCAGCGTAGCTCTGATTCCGGCCAGCTGCTCTTTGACCTGTCACAGCAGTTGTCATGTCAGCACAGCCTGCCTTGCACAGCAGAGACCCTTTGCTACTGCTAGCAACTGCATGTCTCCTGTGATGACATGGACTAGTCACTGTCACAATAGGTCAGCAGCGACCACTGATCCAGACTATCATCGATCAAATCAGATCAATCAATCAATTTACTTTTTTTGTCTCTAGGACTCATCAGAGGAGTCAACAGAGAACAACAAAGAACTCTGAGTTTGAATGAACCAAGTCACTCAATGCTGATTTGGGCCACAGAACATTTCGTAGACAACATCCACATGCATCACACCATGCAAGAAGTGCAAGGTCTTGGTAGGCAGTCACATGCCACCCTACAACCTGAATGTGTCTCCTAGCGCCACAAACTCAAAGCTGACTGAATCACGGTGTCGACAGCAGTCATAAGCAAAGACTAGAGTCCCGCCTGCTATAACGCATTGTGGAGCCATGATCAAGCCTGGTATATGCCCCAGGGGTCAACATCACATCTCACACCAGAACAGCAAGACAAGTTTATGCTTCGCAGCGATCATGACGGCAGCCTCCGAAGGCGGCAGTCCGGAGCTGCATCTCACACTAAAGGGAAGAGACAGCAAGACAACCCAAGTGTTTGTTCACCTGTGCGGCCTGTGCAGCTGCAAGCACTGCCTTCACAAAGGCATAATCAATGGCAGAGGACTCTGCCTCACCAGCAGAGCTGGCATCGGCATGCTTCTTGCTCCTGCCTTGACTCCTGTTGGGTGCTGCCTGGTTGACTGACATGTTCTCTTTGTTGCCGGCCTGTCATAAATGCAGCACATGTGTCTTAGAGATGGCCATGTCGGCATGTCTGTTTCACAGAAAAACTTGCACGCGTGTGTTTGCACTCAATCTCTCACGGCCATGCATTGACTCAAGCAGCACTGGCTCAGCTCAAGCAACACTATCTGAGGTCAAGGCAGTTGCGGCTGCATGAGCTCAACAGAGAATGAATTTGATGTCCCATTGTCATTTCATCAACATCAAAATTTTGATGATTTACTGACTTTGTTGAAGCTGGCAAGTGTGGGGCTGTGAGGTGTGAGTGACAAGGCGTGACCTGGAGGAAAGTACAAGTGAACTGATGAGCCAATATGTCTGGGGGTGTGTATGGCTATTCTGGCATGAAACGAGTGCAGATGAGTTGGCTGCTGTGTGCTTTCAGGCAGCAAACGAGAATGCTGTTCAATAGTAGCATGCACGTGTGGCACATCTGAAAACAGACTAGACAGTAACTGTGTTCTGAATTGAGCCAGTCCCTCTGGCCTCACAAAAGAATCCATGAATGGATTCCCAAAGCTTTGTAAAAACCTTACTTCAACACCACGTGCTGTTGCAACAGTGAAAAGCGATCACTGTCATCTGTAGTGGGTCACTGCACACCTGTATGAAGAGCAAGTCTCCATAGGTGTAACTGCAGTGACACACTGCCTGCTGTGAGCCTGTTCCGCAGAGCAACACTCAACAATGGGGATTGCATTTTGCCCTGAACAGTGCTGCAGAGCATTTGTGGTGGGTCACTGCACACCTGTATGAAGAACAAATCTCCATAAGTGTAACCGCAGTGAAACACTGTCTGCTGTGAGCTTGTTTTGCACAGCAACACTGAACAGTGGAAACTGCATTTTGCCCTGAACAGTGCTGCAGTGCTTTGTTGCTGGTTCACTGTACACCTTTACGAAGAGCAAATACCCATAGGTGTAACTCCAGTGACACACTGCCTGCTGTGAGCCTGTTTTGGAGAGCAACAATGGGGATTGCATTTTGCCCTGAACTGTGCTGCAGAAGATTGGTGCTGGGTCATTGCACACCTGTAGGAAGAGGAAATCTCCATAGGTGTAACCGCAGTGACACACTGTCTGCTGTGAGCCTGTTTTGCACAGCAACACTGAACAGTGGAAACTGCATTTTGCCCTGAACAGTGCTGCAGTGCTTTGTTGCTGGTTCACTGTACACCTTTACGAAGAGCAAATACCCATAGGTGTAACTGCAGTGACACAATGTCTGCTGTGAGCCTGTTTTGCACAGCAACACTGAACGGTGGAAACTGCATTTTGCCCTGAACAGTGCTGCAGAGCATTGGTGCTGGGTCATTGCACACCTGTATGAAGAGCAAATCTCCATAGGTGTAACCGCAGTGACACACTGCCTGCTGTGAGCCTGTTTTGCACAGCAAGACTGAACGGTGGAAATTGCATTTTGCCCTGAACAGTGCTGCAGAGCATTTGTGGTGGGTCACTGCACACCTGTATGCAGAGCAAATCTCCATAAGTGTAATCGCAGTGACACACTGTCTGCTGTGAGCCTGTTTTGCGCAGCAAGACTGAACGGTGGAAACTGCATTTTGCCCTGAACAGTGCTGCATAGCATCTGTGGTGGGTCACTGCACACCTGTAGGAAGAGGAAATGTCCTTGGGTGTAACCGCAGTGACACACTCTCTGCTGTGAGCCTGTTTTGCACAGCAAGACTGAACGGTGGAAACTGCATTTTGCCCTTAACAGTGCTGCAGAGCATTTGTGGTGGGTCACTGCACACCTGTATGCAGAGCAAATCTCCATAAGTGTAATCGCAGTGACACACTATCTGCTGTGAGCCTGTTTTGCGCAGCAAGACTGAACGGTGGAAACTGCATTTTGCCCTGAACAGTGCTGCATAGCATCTGTGGTGGGTCACTGCACACCTGTAGGAAGAGGAAATGTCCATAGGTGTAACCGCAGTGACACACTGTCTGCTGTGATCCTGTTTTGCACAGCAAGACTGAACGGTGGAAATGCATTTTGCCCTGAACAGTGCTGCACTGATGTGGTCTGCGGTGACAAAACACCAATTCACTGCAACACTGGTCAAGGCAAAGTGCATTCCCCACTGTTCAGTGCTGCTCTGCAGAGCAGCCTGACAGCGAGCTTGTGCCACTGCAAGGACGCCTGTCAAGATTTGCTCTTCATACAGCTGTGCAGTGACACAACACCAATGCACTGCAGCACTGCCTTGGGCAAAATGCAATCTTCCACTGCTCAGTGCTGCTCTGCAGAGCAGCCTGACAGCAGGTTCTGTCTTGAGATACTAGGCTCGTGTATTGCTATACGCAGATACTAGGCACATGGCAAGGTATGCAACATCCAGTCAGATTTACATCTGATTTATACAGCAAACGGTCTGTTCGGAGTAGCCACCGTCCAGCCCTGTGAAGATTGCATGCTTCTTTAGATCAAAGCAGTACATCATATTGCCAGCAAGAAAGGGCCCGCATGGGGGTAGCACCTGCTCAACAGGTGGCAGTGGAGTGTCCATGAGCTTCTCTGCATTCTGAATGCAGTGCCTAAGCTGCTTAAAGGTTCCTTCCTTGTGCTTGCTAAGGGCAGTCAGCTCCCCAACACACTTGATCAGCTGCTGATTGTGCAGGCGCGTCTTCTGGCTCTCTGCTGTCAGCTCTCTGTTCTTCTCTGCAGATGCGCTGACACGCTCGTTGGTATACATATTCTGTAGTTGTAAGGCAGCCACCTGCAATCAAGGTGCTCCTCTGGTCAAAAGCAGTAAACATGTGGAATCTTTGATCAGTACGTAGTGCTGTCAAACTGTGCTTGACTGGAAAGCAGAAGCAAACTGTGTTCAGGATTGTACCAATCTCAGGTCTGTAAACACACGGCACCAGTGCAGGCCCAAATTCACACAGGTTGCAACGGGCGGTTTGAACAGTAACAGTATGTCACAAAGCTCAGCTTGCACAATGGAGTGCAAAGAGCACCAAGGTCTACCTCTTCTTTGAGGGAAGTCATCTGTTGTTGCTTGCGCTGGCGTGTTCATCTTGCAGACTCTCTGTTTACCTTTCTACTACACGAGCATTACAGGTTGAGTGTGACTGGGTTCAACAGCCACATGACAGCGTGGTGACTCGGCAGCCATGCTGTAACAAACAGCATGCAAGGACAGTAATCCGCCATCTTTGATTGCATTTCCAGGCGGCTGCAATGTGCTGTCCAGAGATGAAACACATGAATTGAGACTTGCCGCTTGTCTGCCTGAGTTCGGGCAGCATTGCTCCAGCTGTTCGCAGGAACCTCGTTGTTCTCAGGACTCAGCCTTTCCTCACTGAAAATATGGCTCCCACTTTCCTGTAGCAGACCACAGACACGATTGCAACCAAGCATAGTAGGAGATGATCTTCAACAGTGGTCTGACATGATGAATGATATTTGTGAGCAGCAACAAACCTGTGGGTTATCTTGAGTCAGATGAGACGCGTCCATATCCTCCATTCCCCTTGACGAAGTCTTGGTAGCTGCAGGCCAATGATGCACCCTGAATTCTGCGCACTTGTTGGAAGCAAATATGCAGCTGTAGCTTGACGGCTGGCATAGCTGGCTATGGCCTGCAGCAGGACTCTTACCTATGCCTATGTTGGACTGTGATGGTGTATGAGCCCTCCCTCAAGCTTAAACATATGAACCTGTTGGCTCTGGAGTTGCCAGTAGGCCTGTCTTGGAACCCGTCAGGGCCTCTAAGGGGAGTCGAAAAGGTCTTTTGGGTGGCTGAGACTGCGGCGAAAGATTTGCTGAAGCTGCGTGCAGATCAGGTGCTGAACTTCATGCCAGTTTGAGCAGCAGCCCTCTTTCGAGGATGACTTGTCTAAAAATGAATGTATGCCCAGACGAGGTCGCAACCCGGCAGTCAGGGGCTTTGCTCACATCCGCGACCAACTTCAGCCCTATGTTATCACATAGACTTGCCCTCGCGCGTGGGAGTTAGCCGCACACGACGGCGAGCCTACAGGGATCACGAAATAAGTCAGGATTGGTCAAAAGCCACTTGAAGGAGGTCAACCTTACGAGGTGAGCGAATAGTGCAGCGTAGATGTGCCTGCGGGGTTGATGAACTTGCAGGGCTTCGAGAATCGGACCAGCGTTGGCCTAGCGCATGATACTCTGGGTCATTAATAAATCTGTCGGCTGCAGATAGGCCACTGCGCTGACATTATATTTGCAGCGCAGACAACAGCGCTAATGTGACACCCGCGAAAAGGATCAGCAGAAGGCAATTGGCACTAAATTGCCCAAGCGAAGCACAGAGACAGGGTAAGAGGCACTGACCAAAGAAGCAAAAAGAGGGGGAAGCTACTCTTTAGCGCTCACGAGGACTGACAAGCTATATCTAGTGTTATCTTCATAGCAAGGATGTCTGCAGCACAGTGCAGCCAGACTGTGACATAATGCTGCTGCTGCTGCAGCTGCAAATGATGGCTCAGAGTGCAGCACAGATGACCCAAGTTTCACAACTATGACTCAAGTGAGCATGACCACAGGGCACTCCAGAATGCAATCTCTGACAGCTGACATTGCATGCAGAGGACACCAGGAACAATTTGACAAGTGCTTGAAGTCCCTAACATGCCAGCCAAATTCAGTGCATTCTTGGGCACAAACAACATCAAAGGTGCTGGATCTGCTGTAACTGATGAAGCAGCATTGGCTGGCCTTGCAGGTGGGCTGAAAGTGAGCATTCAAGCACCTGTCATGGAGGCTGGGAGAACAGAACAACAGAAGGAGCAGTAACGCAGAATGCAGGTCCTGAGCTCATGTACTTCAGCTGCTGCTAGCACTCTGAGATACACACTTGCGGTCTGACGCTGCGATCTGAGCAGTTGCTGCACTTGGCCCTGCGGCTGCTGCATATCATGACCTCACTGGTCCTGCTGCTCCTCATCAGGCTGCTGCTGGGACTGCTGCTGCTTTTCAGCTTCCGCTGCTTCTGCAGGTACCGCTGCACCGCACTGGTCGCTCTTTTGTGTGGCTTGCACCACGATGCACGCTGTGACATGCCAGGCTGCTGGTCACCTGAAGAACATGGGGGTTTAAGGACCAGTGTCAGTGTTTCTGCAAAGGTGTCAGGCACTTGTACACTTTGGAATCTTACCTGCACCTTGCGCCTGTGTTGCAGGCATGTCAGACATGCTGCTTTCATCGCCAGTAGCAGTAGCACTGGAACCTGAAATTGCCTCAATTGGGCAGTGTCTGGTTGCTGGACCTGGCTGCTGTCGCAGTATGTGTTGTTTAGAGATGGACGGATACCAATGTGGCGAACGGAGAAGGTGTGCTACTGTGCCCAACTCATATCTCTGATCAGAGTGAATACCTATTGCAGCCCCTGGAGGATCCTTACGTCGCTGGGCCGACAATGGCGTGTTCACTCCGCAAACACTGCTTGGCAGGATTGTTACCCTCGCTACGACCCGTAACCGTGGACTTCTTCGCCTCTACCTTTGACATAGCTGGGAAAAGTGAGGTGAGAGATCTGCCGACGGCAGTGGGATCTTGGCCGCTTCCGCCCGGGCACTACATGCAACAAGTCTTTGCGAAGGGTAGAAGCTATCACAAACTTTGTAGTGCCACACTTAGTGCCTCTAGACAACATGCCAAGTGCTGCTGCCTGCTATGGCAGTCAACGCTACTTCATATTTCAGGTCCCTATTTTACCCACTGAAATTGCATCGTAATATATCCTAATGGCAGAGCAGACCTGTTCTGTAGGGCCTTGGTCTCCTATTAGTCAGACCAGGCACATTCATGTCTATTGTGCCATGAGTATTGTAGCATTTTCTGCTGTGTTCAAGTGAGCAATGCTCAATTCACCTTTTCCACATCACATGCTTCTGCCTGTTGATTCTTTTTGTCTGCCGTTTCTCTTCATTTGCTATGCTATTCGTTTCCTGGAGCTCCAGTCACGCTTGTTGGTGGTGTTTTGTTGTGGTCACTCTGGCAACTTATTTTTTCCGAGGTTTCAGAAGCTTCAGCCATATTTAACAGGCCGGATGATGCTTCAGAAGCTTCAGCCACATTTGAAAGGCCCAATGTTGCTTGCGAAGCGCAAAACGTGGGGCAGTGTGCAAGGATTCTCCTGGTGCATGTCCCTTTGTGTATAAACGCCTGTCAGGTGCTATGTATCTTGTCCTTGTCAGGCAAGACCCTTTCAGCCAAACATATTTTATGCTGCTATACTTGGTGTTTCATCCTGTGCTTTTGCAACAGATTTCAGATTTCAGTTTCTCATAATCAGAAACTTGCAAATATTGTGCGCTCTGCTGGTGCATGTGGCTTTGGCAAACACGGCTTTGACATGATCATGCCTTTGTTTCGTGCATTATGCTAGGTTCTTGCTTGACAATGCTTTGTATGCATAGCTGTGAGCAGTCTTTGTTTGGGAGCAACGGACAGTCTTGCGAGAGTTGTTGATGAAAGTTGACTAGCTTACTTTTGAATCAACAGAATTGCCATGGCCTCAACCATTTTTCTACCCTTCTGAAACGCACAAGTGCGCTGTAAAAGCAACAAAAGTGTGCCTGGAGGAAAGGTATAATCTTTGACACATGTTTTATACTACCTTAATGTCTACTATTGTGACGTATCTGCAATAATCCCCTGTGCTGCAACTTTGCTGCCTGGCATCAACTCAGCTGGGTCTGACATGTGCAGTGAGTAGCCGTTCAATGGCAAAAACCTGTATAAACCCTAAGGATGTGCTTCAGAAACGTTGCTGTCAAGTTGCCATGACCTGGGGCAAGCTTGTCAGCAGCCTGCCGCCACAATTCCAGCCCTGGCGAATTGAACAAACAAAGGCCTCAATATGCTCACATGCCGCGTATGCATACATGAGATTTGCCTACATCTCCAAAAAGGTTAGGGCTTAGGGTTTGAGTAGGTACGTTTCATTCAGCCATACATGCATACTGCATGTCAGATTGATGCTGGCCTTCTGACTTTGCACATGACATTAACATCACCAAGGGACAACACATTCAACGGGCATTGAGGCAGCAGGCCTCTTATTCATGAGTGAGCAAGCTTTGTTGATCCCAAAAAATGCTAGTCAAGTAGGTGGGAGAAATATGGCCAACTGCTCAGCTTAAAATGAGCAGCTCTGGGTGCTGAAGCTTCCAGCAGCTGGGCAATGTATGCCAGAAGCTACCGTGAACCTGCTGAGGCATTGTGGCAGCTTGCAAGTGATGTTGCCAAAGGCATCACTGGGAGCGCCGTAGGTCTGAACAATTGTTTCTGTGTGTCATTGCTGTTGAGTGTCATGACACAGCCTGGCAATGCAGCCATATTGTGCTGTGGCACAATACATCAACACATTGAGTGTCATTGCAGTTGACTGGAGGCCCCAGCTGTTTGATGCCACAAATTGTGCGTCTGCCATAGTGATGCAGGTAGGCAAGGTTACATGATATAGCGTTTTGCTACAGATGAGGCGCAGCAGCTGCACATCCTGGCTTTCGAATCTGCAAGGTCTTGTCATGAACACCAAAGCCATGCCTTTCTACAGCCACATTTGCGCAGTGGTGATCATATGCTAACCATTGAGGCACACCAGATGAGTCTGCATGCTTGTCACGTCACACACTATTCAAAATGATCCATCTGCGCAGCCAGCATCTCCAGAAGCAATTTGGCAGAAATGCGTAGTAGTCAGGTCAAAGTCACTTGATATGCAGAACTATCTGTGCAATTGTAGACAGGTTGGGTCGGAGCTCACTGTGCACTCCTCATCTGTGGCTGTCTGCCACTCCTGTTCTGTCAGCAGCCGGTAGTGGGCTGTCACCATGAGGTTGCAGAAGTCCTCCAAAAACCTGAGTTCTGTCTGGTCCAGCTGCTCAGGTGTTGGCAGGGCTGCACACCACGTGCGTTGCATCAGATGACACTTATTGCAATAACACAAGCTGAAGGCATGATTGCACAGGGCTGGCAGTGCATTCAGCTCTGGTGAGGCACAATGCTGTTTGTAGCTTTGCATGCATGCATTGATTGGCAAAATTGGAGGAGAAGCATGGTAACAAAGGCATATTGTTGCAAGACAGAGCACTTGCAAAAATGCATGCTGGTGCGGCATGGTGTGAATCAGCAGGCATACCTCCACCTTTTTTCATGGGTACAAGTGCACCCCTGGCTGCTGCAGAGAACAAGCGGAAGTTGTCTTGAACACGCCTGCACACACATGCGCGAGATCACACGACTGTAATCTTGAACAGAAGAGCTTGCTACACAATATGACTCGGCAGTACAGCAAACCACGGTTGACCACAGCTCACCTGCTGACCTAGCCGGCTGTTCGCATCAAACAGCTTGCAAACATCATTGAAGCGCGCATAGTCCTCCGCAGATTTGCACGTCAGTGCTCAGCAATTTCAGCTGTGGGTCAGGCCAGGGGATCCAAACATGCGTGATGCTTGTTGAACAGGTGCATACTACCTCGGAATGCTTCCTGAAGATCTCTTGTTGGAACGTCAATAAACCTTTCTGGCGAGCAAAGTACTTGCTGAGACACATCATGTTCCTTTTTGTGCTGAGCCTGTTGCTGGCCCTTTCTGCTGGCCCTGATGCTGCACCTGCCTTTGCTGAGGCGTTCGCTGCTGTTGGGATACTTGCCGCTGCTGAGGTCCCGGACCTCCAAGGGGCGGGCGATCGTATAGCATGGAGTAGGGCAAGGCGAGATAAACAATGTGCAGCTTCGAACGCAAGCTTTGTGTCGCAAGCTCCGTTGCAACGCATTAGTCAGATGGCTTTGAAACCTGAGCTTCGGGCAGCAAGCTTCCCCTCTACTTCGCACCTGAGAATGTGAGGATATGCGTGACCAACTTGTCTTAAAGTGAGCGCTCAGGCTGGCGTTGGGCGCATTTTGGTGGCTATCAAAGCCTGCAATGAGTCAGGCAGTTTTAGCACAAGCTGGACACATGCATATTCTCAGTTTGAGAGGATTAGACAGTCTTGAGGACAGAGTTAACAACAGTCTGGTGGTTCTTACACATACTCTGGGGGTTCAAGTGGGTACTCTGGGGGTAGTAATGGTGGTCAGTACAGCTCCAGTGACCCCAAGGGGTCCTATAAGCTTCTGGAGATAGAGCCATCTGCCAGTAAGGCAGATGTGCAAGCTGCTTTCCGTGGCCTTGCCATGAAGCAGCATCCTGACCGGTTTGAGGACCCCAAGCAGAAAGGAAGCTGCCACTGTCAAGTATAGGCATATACGGTGCTATGAGATGACAACACGAGGCATCGATATGATACCAACCAGCTGTAGAATATGTGTGTCAGAGCTGTGAGAATGATATCATGTCGCAAAAATGCCTTGATAGCATCTCTGCACCTGCTCTGTATTAGAATTCTACATCGCAGTCGTGTTATTCTTGGTACCTGGTTGTAACGAGGCCCTCACGAGGCATATGTGCACAGTCATGACCTTTGACAGGATTAGCTGTCGAGCAACTGTGTGTCACCACTGAACGCCCATATTTTGCTAATCAAGACCCTCCTCTGATATAACAAGATTGAAGGGTGTCGAGCATGAAAATTGGGGGTTCATGCGAAATTGTATTCCCAATCAGCCGCCAGGTGATGCTTTGCCATTTGATGCTCTTCATACAGCAAGTTGCATGTGCTTTAAAGTGCCAGCTGGAGAGTGTCTAGGCTGGCAACATTACACACAATATGCATTGGCAAACACTTAAGCATACTGTACTGCATATGTGTACATTATAGGCTCAGGCTGCTGCTTCAAGCAGGTGCTGCTTCTTTCGTTTGCAACGGCGGTTGATAACCTGATGACGAGGGTCAGCGGGCAGTCCCATACTTGCAGCTGCTGATGTGAGAGCAGTACCATTGTCAGCCTCCACTCCCTGTGATGACATGCATGCACTGTCAGCAACACCCACTTAGGGCTCCCAAGCAAAGTAACAGGACGCTTGCAACAAGACATCTCACAAGAGCAATGACAGCAGTGCAGATGCCACTTACAGTACTGAAACTATGACCACAGCTCAGTGGATGCGTTTGACAGCATGCAGGCTGACTTGCACGCTCACATTATCCCCAACGCAACATGCAAAGGCAGGTCAAAACCAGATACCAATCGCTCAGGATGTTGTGCTTACCCTGCCAAGCATTCACAGTACCAAAAGTTCAACAGCACAAGACCACCCACAGCTGTCATCACATGCATGTTTGCATGCGAACTGACGCCCAGATGTGCTTTGCATCAGTTGTGAAGCAGGCATTGTACCAGTTCCTGCAGTCTTTTGTGTCCTCGCACACTGGCGCAAGCCAACCCTGTCTCATCAAGCTGTTGTGTGACAACGCTGTCAGCAGCCCCAGCATGCTTACCTCATCAGCTTCACCTTCAGCTGCTGAGCTGGTGCTCACGCCGTCGCCAGAAGAAGCTTTCGTGGAAGTTGCTGTAGCAGCTGTGGCGTCATTGCTACTGCTTGCTTGACTCATTCCAGGAGCAAACTCTGGTCGGGGGAAGCCATTGGTGTCCTCTGTTGTGGACACACTTTGACCCATACGGCGAGCCTTGCCAATGTCAGGACCCCATGTCAGAGCACTTGCACCTGCCAATCAGCAGCACAATCTTGAACAGGATGTAGCCATTTCTGTCACAGCCTGAACACAGGAAGTGTGCTTGCCATCACCAACAACATATGTCCAGTGACAAAGGTCTGCCAACTGCACTACAGCTGACACATTCACACAACCCGGCTTGTATGATAGCAGAGTGCAACAAGATAGGGATAGCATATCTCACCATCTGCTACCAGCTTTCAGGCATGAGAATCGCAACAAAAGGCAAAGGACCCAGGTTGTGTTACACTGCTGTTGCAGTAACACTGTTGTTGGAACTAAAACACAAAAATGTAGCACATTGACAGCGCTGAGAGCAACAGCTGCAACAAACGGCAAGACGAACAAATCAAACTGCACAACAACAACAACAAGATGGCCTTAGGGTTTAGGGGGCCTTGTCTCCTAGTCTGCGCAGCCAGATCTGCTGTCCACTGGTGAGCACAGTGTTGCTAAAGTAGTACAAGCTCAGCCCCGAGAGCACTTGCAGAGCAAAGTAGCCATTCATGAGAGGCAAAAACGCCAAGATATTTTTGGTGCGCTGGGCGTTCGTCTGGGTCTATTGGCGGGCTGATGATTGCTGTTGACGCAAACTGTGCTGCTACCTGCACACAATATAAAGTCTATAAGGTCATAGTATCTAGTGAACTTTGTTGGAAAGCAAGCGTTTTGTCAAGCATGTGATACCATGGACAACCTATCCAACCAGTTCCATAGCCAGAGCATTTGTGGTGGGTCACTGCACACCTGTATGCAGAGCAAATCTCCATATGTGTAATCGCAGTGACACACTGTCTGCTGTGAGCCTGTTCCGCAGAGCAACACTCAACAATGGGGATTGCATTTTGCCGTGAACAGTGCTGCAGAGCATTTGTGGTGGGTCACTGCACACCTGTATGAAGAGCAAATCTCCATAAGTGTAACCGCAGTGACACACTGCCTGCTGTGAGCCTGTTTTGCACAGCAACACTGAACAGTGGAGCCTGCATTTTGCCCTGAACAGTGCTGCAGAGCATTGGTGCTGGGTCTCTGCACACCTGTATGAAGAGCAAATCTCCATAGGTGTAACCGCAGTGACACACTGCCTGCTGTGAGCCTGTATTGCACAGCAAGACTGAACAGTGGAAACTGCATTTTGCCCTGAACAGTGCTGCAGTGCTTTGTTGCTGGTTCACTGTACACCCTGAATGAAGAGCAAATACCCATAGGTGTGATTGCAGTGACACAAGCATGCTGTGAGCCTGTTGTGCAGAGCACCACTGATCAGTGGGGATTGCATTTTGCCCAGACCAGTGCTGCATTGCATTTCTGTTGGTTCACTGCCCACCTAAATGAAGAGCAGATCTAAATAGGTGTAGTTGCACTGACACAAGGCTGCTGTGAGCCTGTTTTGCAGAGCAACACTGAACAGTGGAAACTGCATTTTGCCCTGAACAGTGCTGCATTGCATTTCTGTTGGTTCACTGCCCACCTACATGAAGAGCAGTTTTCAATAGGTGTAGTTGCAGCGACACAAGGCTGCTGTGAGCCTGTTTTGAAGATCAGCCCTGAGCTGTGGGGAATGCAGTTTGCCAAAACCAGTGTTGCAGTGCATTAATGGTGGCTGACTGCAGACTTGTATGAACAGCAAATGTTCAAAGAATTAATCCCAGTGACACAAGGCTGCTGTAAGGTTGTTTTGAAGAGCAGCCCCGAGCTATGGGGAACGCATTTTGCCCAAACCAGTGTTGCAGTGCATCGGTGGTGGGTCACTGCCCCCCTTTCTGAAGATCAAACTTTCACAGGTGTAATGCATTGCATTGGATTGGTTTTGGGAAACCGCACACCTGCATGAACAGCAAATGTTCAAGGTGTAATCCCAGTGACACAAGGCTGCTGTGAGGTTGTTTTGAGGAGCAGCCCTGAGCTGTCGGAATGCATTTTGCCAATATCAATGCTGCAGTGCATGAAGGGTGGGTGATTGCACACCTGTATGAAGACCAAATCTTCACAGGTGTAGTTGCAGTGACACAAGGCTGCTGTGAGCCTCTTTGAACAGCAGCGCTGAGCTGTCAGGAATGCATTTTGCCAATGTCAGTCTTGCAGTGCATTGGTGGTGGGTCACTGCACACCTGTATGAACAACAGATGTTCATAGGTGTACTTACATTGACACAAGGCTGCTGTGAGCCTGTTTGGAACAGCTGTGGGGAATGCAGTTTGCCAAAACCAGTGTTGCAGTGCATTAATGGTAGCTGACTGCAGACTTGTATGAACAGCAAATGTTCAAAGAATTGATCCCAGTGACACAAGGCTGCTGTAAGGTTGTTTTGAAGAGCAGCCCTGAGCTGTGGGGAACGCATTTTGCCCAAACCAGTGTTGCAGTGCATCGGTGGTGGGTCACTGCCCCCCCTTCTGAAGATCAAACTTTCACAGGTGTAATGCATTGCATTGGATTGGTTTTGGGTAACCGCACACCTGCATGAACAGCAAATGCTCAATGTGTAATCCCAGTGACACAAGGCTGCTGTGAGGTTGTTTTGAGGAGCAGCCCTGAGCTGTCGGAATGCATTTTGCCAATATCAATGCTGCAGTGCATGAAGGGTGGGTGATTGCACACCTATATGAACACCAAATCTTCACAGGTGTAATTGCAGTGACACAAGGCTGTTGTGAGCCTGTCTTGAAGAGCAGCCCTGAGCTGTGCGAAATTCACTTTGCCCAAACCAGTGCTGCAGTGGATTGGTGGTGGGTTCGGCAGCAAGGTGACAGCAAGGTGACTTGATGGTCAGAGGGTTCTGCTTAGTGCAGTTCTCATCCGTCATGCTAGCAACAAATGCTCTGCAACTGTCTGGCAACATCATCATCGACCAGCGACAAGTTTACATCGGACCGCTTTCCACAGCCATGATGCTTCCGCATGGCAATCTTGGCAAAGGATGGTGCAGCATTGGGCCGCAAAAGTGCAGCTGCGTAACATGCTCCCTTTGTTGACTTGCGATTCCAAGCTGACTGTATATCAGATTACCTGTGTAAGCTACTTTAGTGGAATGCCTAGTGCCATCATGCACATGAGCATAGGTACTCTTGGCAAGGCACCTTGGCAAAATGTGATTTAAGCAACAATTTATATACATACATGCAAGCAAGGGGCTCAGCGCACACTTGTGTGCAGTTGCTCAACTTTGACAATTGTAGCACATATCAGGCAAACTTGGAATCATGAGCTGATGTATTTGCATGCATCACAACATTTTCAATAGAAGAGCAGTTCCTACAACAGGGTGAGGCCAAGGGCAGTTGACAGCAAGCTATCTTCAGGTATGATTCCGTGCTGAATGTTGTGGAGGCAGATTGTTTTCATCACTGTCCAACATTCTCTGAAGCAAGATCATAGGGAAATTTTTAACAGAGCATATACTGACCACCGGTTCTCCGCTGTCAATTTGCATAGCTGTCATTATGACAGGCAGTCAACTCTTTATGGCCAAGAAAGCAAAATTCTCTCCAGAATGATGATCCTGTGCAGCATTTCTGGGCAGCTGCAATTGCTTGCAAGGCTGCCTGAAGGCAACTGCAAATACGCATGACAGGAGAAATCACACAAAAAGCTATCTTTCAACAAGTTTTACTCTGATCAGTGTTGCAATGCAGAGTATCAGCAGGCAAAATTACGAGGACGATGCTGAAAAGCATCAACCATGTTGTCCTGTAAAACTGCGTGAAAAAGTGAGTCATATGACACACGCATGTGGCATTGCAGCAAGCTTGTTCCAAAAATTCCAGTATTGTTTTCAGCTGCCAGCAAAAGAAATGCAAAGGCTTCAAACCAAGCTCAGCAAGTACGACGGCAGCAGGGATTACGCGCTTGACACCACAGATATTCCTCAAATACTTCTCATACAGCTTCTGCAAGCCAGACCGCGCATGATCGGCAGCAGCCACAGCCGGAATGCTCCCACCCAATGTGCATTCCCCAAACTTCACACCATGATGTACAGTAGAAATGAGGATGCTCTGGGACAGCCCCAATTTGAAACAGACTGTGTCAACATACTGCAGCTGGGCATGCCTTTGCTGTACCACGCCCTAAGAGCTTGCAGCCTTGGCACGTAAACGTGGGCGTTTGTGCTAATCCTTCTAGTTGCTGAGTGCCCTCATGTGAGTCCCCAAGCTATGCATGCGTGCGGCTCATTACCAATGGCCTAAGCTGTATGTCCACGTCGGTCCAAACAACGATTGACAACTTTGGTGGGGTCCACTGTTGACAATAGCTAAGCATGTGTATGTGTGAAAGGAGGCAACTCAGACCCAGCGATCGGACCCCAACATCCTTTCTTTGAGGATCAAGACGATATTGTTTATAGCCTTGGGCTAAGCGACCTTCTTCTGCGTCACTTGGTTGCTATAACTCAATATCATAGTCACTATAGACATAGCGTAGACATAATACAGACATAGTGATATCACACACAGACACACATGCTTGGCACTTTAGGAAGCGGAAAAAGGGCTGTGACCAAGTGCTTTATCACCAGGGCGTTTGCCTACAAGGTTTTGTGATGTGATGATATTATATCTGCAATGTATTATAACAATGCACCTTGTTTTGCATGTTTTGCAGAGCATTGAAGAGTGATCCAACATAGGCTGCAAAACACAACACAGCTGCTGCGCGAGCATCGCGTCTTGCATTAGCCCCAATGAAACAGTGTCTCAGATGTCAGGACAATTACCACTGCTAATGTTGCAGCTTGCATCAAGACTGTTCATCAGGGCTGTGAACACACCAGTCTGGCTGAATCTGCTCCAAACATGTGCTGCGCAGAATTACTGAATGAAGACATGGATGACGAAATCAAGAGTGATCGCAGGCCGTGTTCAAGGTGGGTGCGGTAGTCATGAGGCCTCTGCAAGTAGGGTTTTGACTGCAAGTACGATATAGACAGCGCTGTTTTCAGCTTGGGCTGCAGAGCAGCACTGTTCTAGGCAGCATGCATGGGGTCTTGGACATTGTGCCACAGTGTAGCTAGCAAAACTCTGTAAGAAATGCACAAATTCACAGGTGTGAATGTAGTAACAAACAAGGTTGTTTTTGACTTGGGCTGCAGAGCTGCACTGGTGTAGGCGACATGCACAGGGTCTCTAGCTTTGAGCCTGTGCAACAAGATCGCTCTCCAGCAGAGCTCTGTTAAAAACGAAAAAACTCAAAGGTATGACTGAAGTAACAAACAAGGCTGTTTTTGACTTGAGCTGCAGAGCAGCACTGGTGTAGGCAGCATGCACAAGCTCTCTAGCATTGTGCCTGTGCAACAAAGATGCTCTCTAGCAGAGCTCTGTAAGAAGTGCCAAACCTCAAAGGAGTGACTGCAGTCACAAACAAGGCTTTTTGCAGCTTGGGCTGTAGAGCAGCACTTGTGTAGGCAGCATGCACAGGGTTTTGGGCATTGTGCCTGTGCAACATAATTGCTCTCTAGCAGATCTCTGTGATCAATGCAAAACATCATTGGTGTGACTGCAGTTCTGTAACAGACAAGGCTGTATTCAGCTTGGGCTGCAGAGCAGCACTGGTGTAGGCAAAGTCCACAGGGTGTTGAGCTCCCCACCGTTCAGTGCTACTCTGCAAAACAGGCTGGCAGCAGGCTTGTGTCACTGCAAAAGCATCTATGCAGCTGTTCATACAGGCTTTGACCCAACAACAATGCACTGCAGCACTGGTTGCAGCAAGCATATATTTACATTGGACTGAACAGCACGCTGTCAACAGCTTTTAGATCAATTAACTTAGTGTAACAGTACAAGAGTCTACATAAGAGCATTGGCATGGCCCGCTGGGCTTGGAACGCTGGCAAAACCACTAAACCTAAACACGTAAACATGAGTACTTGCTCTTCATACAGGTGCATAACACCTGACATATATGATGTTGGACGGGCTCTTACACCGCACTACATGCAAGAGAGTGCCAGTTGCATACCTTGAACAACATCGGTTTCCATGCTACAATGCCACAGCCAGACCATCCTATGGGGGCTATGCTGCATCAGGGGAGCCACAGCTCATGAAGCCCACATTGAGGCTATGTACAAGTAGCTAGAGAGATGTGCCACGATATGCAATTGGGTGCTGGACACCACAGCTTGCACCAAGGAGGCTAAGTTTGAAAACTGCATAGGCGGAAGGAAGCATGAACCTCAAAAAGGCCTTCCAAGAGAAAACCTGGGAGTGGCAGCAGAGTACCACGCTCCGTTGCAAGTAGTGAGCACAAGTCAAAAGCTTACTAGGACTGGTACAAAGAGCATAGCCAACGGCATTTGTTTTGTTGTAAAGAGGGCTCTGCAACCAAAAGTCGACTTGAGGGATGCAGCCTGTGCTGAAGTGTGTGACGACACTTGGGACCACAAAAGAAGCAATGGAAAATCCAATTGCCATTACAGGACAAGAAGTTGTTGGTCCTGGCCAGGAAAGAGATTTGATGCCTTGATTGCACAGATGCCTTTAGTTGAGCAAGAAGCAATTAAGCTGTTGGAAATATCTAAGGAATTGAAGTTGTGTCAAACTCCAGATCGAGTCAACATAGCTGCAACAGGGGAGGAGATTGTTCCGTCCAAAGTGCAAGCTAAACAGAAGCAGATACTGCCTAAGCTAGGAGTTGTGAGACGACCTGTAAGTTTCCGAGCATGTTGCCTTAGCATAGACTGTTTCACAACAACTTTTGCACCATGATGCTATTGGAGAAAAATATGCTTTGGTCTTTGCAAAGCAAGGGCTGCCCGACAGTCTAGCCTGTTGGAGCCAAGCTGGCGCTTCGATAGAGGATGCAAGTATTTGTCATTCCGACCCCCCAATCTTGAGACGGGCAAGATGTCAGTGTACAGCTGCCGTCAAAAGTCTGCTTACAGTAATGGCACTGCTTCAGCAGAAACCTTGGAGTGAACGTTGTACGCAATGCAAGTGGCGGTGAGGCCAGCCAGTGTTAGCAGACGAACATGCGCACTTGCTGCTGTGACCGTTGCCGTTGAAAACGCTTGTGCCGCAAGCTGCAGGGCTCAAGCTAAAGCAGGTGAGTGAGGCAAGAAAGCTGGTGTCAGCCAACAGTCAGGTTCGAGGCTGCCCAGCAGGCAAGATTCATAGGAAGCGATACCCTGTGAAGGTAAAACCTTCTGGCAAAACAGGCCAGCTATCTTGCCTAGTATCTGGTTTTCTCAGCAAAGCAGCAAGCAGGAAGCAGTGGCTGTTTACACAAGAGGTAGCAAAAGCTTGCTGCCTGGACAAGCTTGCCT
>JAABUK010002268.1_pt1 | contig 34941 bp, 32 predicted proteins | sample 5559141 | NCBI WGS metagenome assembly JAABUK01 (sample SAMN10711869, study PRJNA513367) | rock metagenome | isolation source: Antarctica rocks | place: Antarctica: Victoria Land, Pudding Butte nord | collected 2016-01-03
AAATCTATATATCTAATAATGCTAATACTTATAATTACTAGGTAGTAGAGGTAAATTATCTAATATATATAAAAAAAATGATTTTTATAAGTATTTTCTAGTACTATTAATAGTATAAAATATAATACTTAATTCTACCTTTTAGAATTAGATTATTAAGAATTCGTAACTTAGTAATCATAGTAACTTAATATAATTAGTCTAATCTTATCTTATTATATTTATAAGATAATTATATTTATAAAGATATTTAGCTAATAAGTATATAAGAGAAAAGTAATATATAAGATTCTCTATTTTAATATAATATACTCTTAAATAAATTAAGCTAGTATAATTTTCTATAATATAAAGATTAAAGGCTTATAACTTTTTATCTTTACTATTTAGTACTTTAGAATAAGCTTATATCTCTTATATTAATGGCTTTTCGTGGCGCTAAATACAATTAGAAACTAGAAACTCGCTCTCTCTACTTCTCTCGTTTTCTATATCGTTTAAGCGCGTGAGCGCGGTACCTACAACCGTTACATCAGGGTAATGTCCTGCTTTGGTAGCTTTGACAGCTTCCTATCAAGAGACCCGGAATAGTAATAACCTTCCCGACGGTAAATATTAGAGCCTTCAATAATACTCACAACGAGCCCTTCGTGGAACCGGCTTTCCAAGATAGGGAGCAAGAAAAGGCCACTGTTCGGACATCCTAGTCCAAGCCGAAACTTCGTGGACGGGACACTCAGAGGGACTACTGCACATATGAGACATCCGAACACGAACACGTACGCAAAAGTCAGTGAGCGCAGCTTTCCTTGCGTTGCGAAGACGGGGATCACGATTGAGGAGAACGCAGCAAGGAGGAAGGTGGATCGGCGTAGCCAGAGGATGTAATTCGCATTGTCGACTTTCCATCGGGACGAGAAATCGTCGGGATCATCCAAAGCGCATGCTGCAAGAACCGACCCTGAGATTTGAGCGGTCCGTACTTTGATCATTGCACTACGTTTGGATGTGTCCGAGTTTTCACCAAAATCCCAGAGATCCGCAAGTTCCAAAGAGTAAAGGCCCGCATGCAAAGTCAAAGGTGTGGAATTTGACCCGTTTACCAAGCAACTTTGAGATTCTACGTTCTGTTGACAGCTCACGACCGTTGCAACAGTTCTCGATGCCATTTGATTTGCCCCGGCCGTTGAGGCTCGCTCCAGGAGGACGTCCCCTTGGACTGACACCCAGGACCAGGTTGGAAAATCTGTTTCCTGGAGTCTCTTGCACCAACTGCCGTCAGAGGTTCGACCTTCATTGACGCGCCATAGCAGTGACACTGGCATTGTACTTTCCCACAACCCGACCATGTACTTATCATCCTCGAATCGTTCTTTGAATAGGGTGGCGAGGCCTTCAATAGCCTTTAATCTATCTCTCTGGTCCGTCAGCGTACAGGGACCATAAAGACCCACAATTGCGGACCATTTTCCCAGGAGCTCTGATGAGGACGCGGAAGCCATCTGGTGGGGCCTTTCGAAATCCGAAGACTGCAATGGGTTGAACTTATCGTCGACCAGACTCAATTTTCTCGGGTAACCGTATGGAAAGGTTTCACAGGCTCCAAATTTCCCACTTTGCCAAAATACCTGATTCCGCGTGAAAGTGAGTACGCGGCTAGAAAGACAGCGCTCCTGGACCACCCAAGCGCGCTTATTGACTGGTGCATCATATACATTGCGCTTTTTGAAATCGGTGTTGACAATAAAATAAGATCCGCGCATGTCATCGCGGAGCCGCATTGTAGGAAATGGTCTCCTGACATGGACTTTGAAAGGCTTGAGGTTGTTGCTGTAACGAGGGCGGAATAGTCCTAGTTGCGGATGATATTCTTCGGCAGCTGCGATGTTACACAACGCATTTTTGTAGATTTGTCCCATCTTTGAGATCTCCCTCTTCTTGTCTGGGTAGTCGTCTTGTATGATGCAAAGACAATCAATCCACAAATATTCGATCTCAAGTTCTCGCGCAACCTGGATTGCGTCTCGGAAGGTTGGAGCTAATTCTGTCAATGGACATCTCGTCCACATCGCTTCCGAGTTCGTTTTGGTCAAACGCAAAATCCTCCCGTATTCCTGTTCCTGCTCTGGAGACGGCCAACGGTGACTTAGTGTTATGTATGGGGCGCCACCCCATTCCTCTTGGGATTCGGAGATACGAGGCTCAACGCTGCCGTCAGATGACCCAACGTGGATTAGGCGAGCTGGAAGGATGTCGTTAGAAAAGGAATTTGGGCGCCGTGCCATCGAGCCATGTCCTGCCGGTCCCCGGTCAGGAATTGAATGACTGAACCAGCGCTTGATGAGTTCCCATGGTTGCCTCGATTCGCCGGTCTCTGCTACACCGCCTGCTGCTGTAATTTTATCTGTTTTGTGTCGCGATTGTAAGTTCCCTACGGGGCCCATCCACTGTGAGATGCTTTCTGACTCATAGGCTTGTATTGAAGTGAGCGATCGCATGATACCCTAAGCTTGCAATCAAACTTACTGTCGGCCTTTAATAATTCAAAAGATGTCGTCCTCCAAGAACCTGCTTCATGATCATTTCCAAATATGAATGTCACAGTGATGCCGTCTTCGCCTTCAGCCACAGACCAAACGTATTCGTCAAAATGCCAGCCTTCCCCCATGATAGAATGAAATCGCTTTGAACCCCTCAATGATCTTCGTATTCTTGCACCAGAATTCGGGAAAGGCATCCTAACGTTAAGCAACGGAATATTCCGAAAGCTTCGTAACTCCTCCTGCTCTGTGGGACTAAAGCTATCCCAGATCTCTTGACACAAAATACAGCCCTGCTTTGCACTATGCTCGATCAAAGACACGCGGTTGGAATGATGGAACGAGTTTATATTGGCAAAGCGCTTACTCCTGCCTTCAAATATCCGGCGACATGCAGTACACAGTGCGTCTGGTTCTGACATGGCGCCTTTGTTACACCATCAACCAAAAACGGATTATAATAATCAGTCATAGTTGATGATATGAAAGCTGATGTCGCGGGTGAAATAACAATCCGTCCTTTTAAGCTAAGAACCCCTACCAAAATTATCGTACTTGCGAAAATCCACGCTTATCATACTAGCGTATACAACTTTAATGTTATTAGCGTAATATAAGATCCTAACCTTAACCCTATATAATTAATTATAAATAATAATCTTAGTATAAGTATATAATTAAGTAGATTAAAAGAGATATATTAATATCTAATATCTAATACTTTATAAAAAGAAAATTATTAATAATAGTACTTAACTTTTATATTATAATATATTATTAGTAATTTATATAAGATATTTATAGTTTTATAAGAGAAGTAATAAATATTATAATATTAATATAATAGATTCTCTTTATTATTTAATCTCTTATATTAAGTATAGATTTTAAAAAGTATAACAGAGTTTCTAATTAATTTATCCGTATCCTAAGAAATTAGCGGCGATCTTATCAATAAGATAAAATTTCTAGACATAATTTTTATAACATCTAGATAAGAAAATATACCTTAAAATTTCATAGAAGTAAGTAATATATATAGACTTCATCCAATTAAATTTATAGGCTTAGTAGGATACGTCTTAGGGTTACGTATACTACTCGTTCTTAGACGTGTTATTTTTCGCGATATTTCGTGTCAGTTTCGCGGAGTCATCCCGCTTGCCGCATGCTTATTTTTAAGCAATCACATTGTAAACTATATATTAAAGGAACCGCTTATTATAATTTTAATCTAAAGAGGTGAAATAATAGATAAATAGGTAATATATTAGATTCGTAATTCTTGGAAAGATTAAATGTGTACTTTGCTGATAGGAACGCTGTAAGCTTAGAGCGGATTTGGTAAGATCACCGCTAATTTCTTAGGGTACGGATAAATTAATTGGAAACTCTGTTATATAATAAGAGCTCTTTAATCTTTATATCTTATTAAGAATAGTTTTTAATTCTATTTATAAGCTTATTATCTATATTAGAAATTAGCTTTATACTTAATATATCTAGTACTAGTATTTTAAGTAGTTAGATATAACCTTTATATATAAACTAGTCTAGTTAGATATAAATTTAGGATATAATAATAGTTTCTATAAGCTAAAATTATAGAATTAGGTATTAGAAGTAGAGAAGCTTCTAGAATCTACGACCGTATTTCTACCAGCGCCCTGTAACCCGCCCCGCTCTAGGGCGGCCCCGTTCCGCAACGTGTTGATAGACGCGGAACGCTTCCAAAAGTTGGCCTGAGAAACACTACTTGATAGTAGACAGTATTAAGTCTGTTTCGACCAAGTCTTAGACTCCATTATGGACCACCTGCCCTATCCAGAGAGCCCGACCATAGCTCCTCTCCGAATTCCGTACCTATGCGCCGATACTCAACATTACGATGGCCAAGGCATCATAGATTTCCCCCAGCGAATGGGTTGGACCGACAGGAGTCCTTGGTCGGATCGCGAGAACGCACGAACTCAATCATGGCTGTATTTCGGACTACTAGCAGAGCTATTTGGGCCATGGTTTGACAGAACCGAGTTCATTGAAATCTCTCTTGATGGACAACAGTATGTAACGACTCGCAAGCTTCCTGCTCTTCTCAAAAGCGGCTGTGAAGAAAACTCTCGGATGTATCGATGGGCAGCGTCCTTGGGGTTTCGAGACATCTCTCAGAAAGGTTATCTGAGAGGACGGCCGTACGTCAGACTGAATGAACGTGTAGCGACCGCACTCAGATTGGCGCAGGACCAAAGCGACCTTCTTGACGCCGAAGTGCCCTCGGCTCGTTTGGTTGCACTGTCGATCAAAGTTCTGCTCTGGTCGATCGGAAATGCGTTGAGTACGTATCTGCCCTCATGTAAACAACTTGCGCAGTTTAAGCCACGACCAAGCCGAGTTCTAAGGTCGCGGATGCTCGATGGGAGGAAATGCCCTTATTGGACCGAGACTTATCTGCAGAATCACTCTGTTGCCATGATCCATTATCTTGCTGCTGTACCCTCTCTAGATGGTGCCGTTGATCACGGTAACTGTTGCGCGGAAAAATGCACTGCTCATGATATAGATGAGCAGCGATACACTACCAAACACGTGCAGGATGATTGCCAGTGCGACATGGTTTCTCCCGATATTGCAGAAGTTGCTAAAATCATCGAGAGAAACGGTGTGCCGTTGGTTAGGCTAAGAGTTTTGCCCTCAGGGCTAGCTCTTGACGTGGTCCAGGGTCAGTATGGACAGCATTATACAGCATTATCGCATGTCTGGTCAGGGGGTCTTGGGAATCCATCCTCGAATTCACTACCCCAGTGTCAGCTACGAAACATTAGACGAGGTGCGTGTTTTAGAGACATGAACCACTTCCATCTATTCGGCACTCGTGGAAATATGTATGCAGCAGGAATTCCACGACGGCTGAAAGAAGCAAGATAACGGCCGAGTTTTTAAGAGGTGAGATGCAATTTAGTGTCTCGGCTAATCTGAGAACTCTGTCTAGGCCTAAGATGTGCTCGCAAAATAGCACACGAGGATGCAAGACTCTATCCGCACGGAATTCCCTTCTACAGGCTCATATTCCATAGGAAGACGCCATTCAATGAAGTCTTTTGGATGGACACCTTGTGTATTCCCGTTGGCCTAGGGAAAATTCTGCGTCGAAAAGCCATCACACAAATGAACTTCATCTTTGCTGGTGCCGATAATGTGCTTGTCATCGACCCCGGGTTGCAAAAGCTACAGGAAAAGCGCGTCTCAAAGTTACAGCTACGCTTGCAAGTGGCTTGCTCACCTTGGATGAGTCGATGCTGGACATTTCAAGAAGCTTGCCTTGCCCGTGCGTGGCACATCGATCTGCGCTCCTCACTTTACGAGGCCGCTCAAGATTATCGTCGCGAAACGGACCCTCTGTTCAGGATTCAGGCAGCGAGGAGCATCTGGACGGACGAAAGCGAGCTGGAGCGTGAGGCAATCTCGTTCTATGACAAGCTGTGGCAACTGGTCGATCAACGACCGGGCTACAGACCTTCTTTTCGGGGCCCTGAGACGGAAAATGTTGAGCAGCTTGCTAGTATATGGCGCCAGTTGAATGAACGCTCAACTACACGCCAAGAAGATCGAATGATAATCCTGGCTATACTGCTAGATTTGGACCCAGGCGAGATTGTCTCGCTAGAACTCGAAGAGCAAATGCGAGCGATTTTCCGGACTCAAAGTACAATACCCCTCTCGTTGTTATTCGAACCTCAAGCTGTTCCGATGGTTGAGAACGCCAAATGCCGCTGGATCCCCCTGTTTCCTAGGGGGAACATAACTACTGCATACGGTTGCATGTCCAAAAGTCTAGCCGGTAGCTACTATTCATTTACTCTATCTGAAATAAAGGCCTATGGTTTTCTTATCGACGCCAAAGACTCCAAGCATACTCAATTTCGGATCGACCAAGCCTCGTCATTTCACTTTAAAGCCTGGATACGGGCAATACCACTAGAAGGCGTCACGGCGTGTCCCACACATGGCACCTACTGCATCATTCTTTCGCGGATGAAAAGGCAGTCAACAGACTTGGGGTCCTTGTTTGTAGGCGCCAGATTTGTAGTTGAAGGTGTAGGGAGCGACAGGAGATCGTGCAGACTTGTCTACGATTGTCCCGTAGAATACACACTGGATACGTCAGGCGGAGGACTGTCGTTCTTAGTCCCAGGCGATATTCCCGAAGTTGAGATATTGACCCGGTCATCAAGAAGGGAGGCGCAGCAGGCCTCTGACGTGTGGCACCGGATTGAAGCAAACCTTATGCCAGAAGCAGCGGTGATCTCAGTAGACTGTGGTAAGACAGCACGAAGTCACTGCTGTAGGCAATGAGCTAATACATTCCATAGATGTTCCACACTGGTACGTTCCACGCTTCAGCAGGGCCAAGAAAATGGGACTTCGTAAACATGTTGGACTACAGTCGATTCCATACGTTGGCCTCCTATCAGGTTTAATCATCTTAATTTGGACTCTGTCGCTCGGTATCGGAACCTTCTACTTCGTCTGGGCGACGTTTAAGCAAAATTTGAAGTTCGGTACTCTGTATGCTGCGGGCGTCCCTCTCATTCTGCTAGGTATAGCCTTCATCAGAGCCGCCATATGGACGATGGCCGAATCTTACCGAATGCTGGAATTCCTTGGCGAGCGACAGTATTATCATTGGGCAAACACTTTTGGCGAAAGCAGTGAGACAGAAACCCCTGCTGCGGGTATTGGCTATACCAAACCTCTTTCCTATCAGTATCGGCCTTGGTGGCTTGCAGCGGCATTAATTGTCGCCTCATCAGGGCTACTAGTGGTCGCACTCAAAGTACGTGTGATGGTGTGGGCGACCGTACCTGCTGCATCAATCTTGGCTGAGACGGTTGTGAGGGTCGTACTGGAGCAGCTATGGCTACGGACCAGGCTTGGAAAGATTGGTAAACGACTGCGGTTGCGATGGCTCCCATGGCTCTCGATCCCCATAAGACAATAGTAAGATGTCAGTCGATGCTCGGGCCCCACCTGGGTCGCAAGAAGCTGGAAAATACAATCAGTCAGCCTGGCGGTCCTATCTGTTCAGCCTGGCTAATAACGCGAATGAATTGTGGCAGTCTACGGGATGCAACATCTCCGACACAAAGGAAGACACGTTCTCTCTAGTCGCTTCGTCGTGGTTTTCACATATCCTTCTTTATCTTTCACGCTTTCTACGACACTATCGTCAGTCATGGACGGTGCGTCCGCTCGAGTCCGGTCTTGGCTACGGGCGAGGCGCGAATATCGAGCACACCGTCGTCTTTGCCAAGCAAAGTCCAAGGACCAAAGTCAAAAAGTGATGAGGGTTGATACGTGCGTAGGACAAAAACTGCCTTGTCGCTCATGATGATCCTCGACAAATCTCGATCGATCGCGAACAATCGCACAATTCTAGCCCTTAAAATCCTCATTTGAGCTGACCATGTGAACCCCATAATCTCGATTTTTCCAAAGGCTGGAGGGTGCGATCAGCGAATCCACATTCCACATTGGGCCTAGTAAGCGGCTTTCCCATGGCTACCGCTCATCCCCATTTGTCCAATCGATTCTGCGACAAGAATGAAGCGAAAAGAAAGGCTTCTGAAGGGCGGAATTTTCCAAGGCAGGAATCTATAATGCTCTGTGGGGTCTGCATTACAGGTAAAAGGCATTTGGGAATCCTAAGGTTCTCTCAGTGGATCTGCTTCCATCAAAAGATCATGTTAACAACCCCAGTCCAATGGCTCCTCTTGTTGCTTATGTCGCCGATTCCTTGCGAGTCCCCACCTTTACCCATTTCTGACGGCCTCTTAGCCTTGAGAGACCGATGGCAAGATGCTTCTTCTCGCATAGCAAGCCAGTGGGAGAATCCCAACGACGTCCTCACAATTCTACTCATCATTGGGGGTGATATCGTTCAGAAAGCGCTGGCACAGCTCTCTGGAGGATACTTTGTGCCTGTTGCTTTCAGCTTTGGCTGGGTCAGCTATTCTATCAGTGCGCTTCTGGGTGCATACAGTGATGGCGCTCTGATGCCATCTACAACATTCCCTTCGACGCTGATCAATGCACATTCGGGCTATGCTAGGCCGAACCACTCCTGGATTTTGAATCGTATACTGCGTGGCGTAGAATCCAGTCTCGAGCCTCTTGATGTTGCGCTTTGCGTCTCTGTCTACCGATGTAAGCCTTACGACAGGCAAATACCATATGATTGGCCCTGGCCGAGTGGCATGATTACAATGGGGCTCCAGCTCGTGGTCTCCGGGATCCCTTTCGTAGTTGACGGCGACTGGAGCATTCTATCAGTGACTGGGACAGGCACTCTACTGGCTTTGATTGGCGGCTCACTACCCCAATGGCGAAACGAGAAGTGGGGCAATCGTTACGACGATAAAGGGTATACTTTTTGTCTCACTCGTGGTAATGGCTTCCAGCACGTTGTGGTCATCCAGAATGAACCAAGACGATGCCTTCATCTCGAAAGCCTAGCTCTACCGCGAAGAACCGGATGCTCGCGAGGCTGCAAAACAATGGTGGCAATATTGGCTATGCTTTGGATTCTGTTTCTCGTCAATGTCTGCGGCTTACGAAAAAACACTTGGTACCTGCTCGGCGTAGGCTTTATGGGTATGGCACAGAATATTTTTGTTGCAGCAATTCCACGCCAACCATGCACGATGGGATTGCGGCTTGAATTTGTAGAGAGAATCGTTGGTGAAAAGGTTATGACGGTCTTGAAGAACACCGAGGTCCGATTCCCGTCTGTTGGTGCCTCTCTCGTCCAAATATTCTTCCCGGGAAAGCTGCGCGACGGTGAGCAGGAGTTTTGGAAAGAGAGGGCAGAACTAGCGAGGAAGCCTGTTAGAACTGAGACAGCAAATGATGAACAGTCAACCGGGGTTTCTCTCTCTCCAACATCCTCCGCGCAAACTCCGAAAGCTGTACCCACTCCTCAAATTATGAATCCAATATCGTCGGCTTGTGCATGGATATACACTCCTATCATACGGAAGCGACGCTGCAGCGTATGATTTAGTATATGGCTGATCATAATTGAAGGTGAAGGAAAGAGATACCACTACCATTTGCGGCTAACAGGGTACTCTGCTTTCTTTCTATCACCATAGGACACGATATGATTAGCTATTCGAGGGTCATATTCATATCGTGCGATGCTATTCAGCTAGTCTAGCAGTTACCATGAAGAAAAGGGGATCAGTCAACAGTCTGTAGAAGCACTGTTCTGAAGGGACGTTCATACACTTTTGAACACCATTTGAGTCTACCTACTAGGCAGTCAAGACATATATTGATGATGCTAGAATAATTCTGCTAACTTCTGCACAGGGAAGCAAAGCGCCAATGTATTGGTTATCGAATCATGCGTAGGCTGATGGTGGGGGGGATGTCTTGGCCTAAAAACCTGTATTTAGGAGGCCTTTGGCTCCATTCTGCTCGGTCCCTTAGTAACCTTGAAACAGCATGACGATACCAGACGAATGGACGACGAACAAGCCTTTCCACCCCTTTCCTTAGGGCGCCGAGTCATTTGTCCCCCAATCAGGGTTGCATTGGTACGAGACTCAGAGATTAGAGAGGCCTCGCTCCGCCAGGGAATTTTCAATCAACCTATCTAGTCATATCATGGAGCATTTACCCTGTCTAGAGGGAGAAACAGAGATCGAAATCCCATACCTTGGTGTCGAGGAATATGACAATGGCGAATTTGCAACATACCCCCAGCGCCACGGGTGGGATAAATACAAGATTTTCGCCCGAAACTTCGCTGGGAAAACTTCGGAAGACTTAGAGACTTTCCTTCAGAGTTGGCTCTATTTTGGTCTTTTGATATGCACATTTCGCACTGTTGGCATCGTGGTTAGGACAGGCGATTTTGTAAGGACGGTGCGAGGAAGGAAGCTCATTACGACAGAGCGGCTACCCGAGCTCCTTGATGAATGGAACAGCCGAGAGAACATCGCATTGATCAAGCTTCGCGGGGGCGACCCAACCGAAGCCATCAAGATCAACGGAAAGGTTTCTCATTGGTCAGTCATTCTTGTAATACTTTATGAAGTCCACGATTACGTGAATAGATTCTGCAATGAACAGGGTCAATCTTTTTCCAAAGAGATCCATTTATCGGATATTAACTTCAGGCCCGTCTCCTCGGAGGTATCAATGTCCATAATTGCTCTAGCAGATGCTATCTCGAGAGCCGCTTCGATAATCTATGAATCGAACCTCGCCGATCTACGCCTGAGCTGGGGGACCAGTTCTCTCTTGACGCAGCGACTCTTTGACAAGAATTGGTGCCCCAAGGATCTTGCGATGCTCACGTATGACAAAGCTCGAACTATGAATGTGCAGTTTTATGCGAGCTGCATGCCGTATTCTCGAGGGTCACTAGAACATATGAGGTGCACAGATACAACTTGCTGTGTGGACAAAGTGGATGAGGCGACTTATATTATAAGCCATGTCCGTGCAGACTGTGACTGTTCGCATGTGGAGGCTTCACGGGATATCATCTCCATCATAGAACGGGGAGGTATACCATTGGTATCTTTTCGAAAAGCCGAATCTGAGAAGACATGTCGATTACGGGTTCTTGAATATTCACCGGGATCAAGACCCAATAAATATGTGGCGATATCGCATGTGTAAGCCCCCCAAGCTGGAAACAAGTCAGTATAACACTAACGCAATATTGCTAGCTGGTCTGACGGTATGGGTAACCCAAACAAAAATTCGCTCCCGACCTGCCGGCTCTTACAACTCCAAGCTCAAGTAGATAGGTTATACGACGCTAAAGAAGACGACTTTCCTCACGGTGGATACAGATACAGAAAGTCACATGAGCCGTCCACACCTTGGGAAGACTTTTATGCAATGGTGAAAGCCGAAGTAACAGACCCTACGTACCCAGCAGCTGGGTTCTGGATGGATACTCTTTGCGTTCCTGTGCAAAAGTCAGATAGACCGTTTCGCGACATGGCCATTCGCAACATGGCGATTGTCTATGGAAAAGCGGACCGTGTTCTTGTGGTAGACTCATGGATCCAGAAAGGATCCCGCACAGATCACATCACGGAGCGCTCCGCGAGAATCTTCATGTCTAACTGGCAACGCCGGCTTTGGACACTTCAAGAGCGAATATTAGCCAAACAACTGTATTTTCAGTACCGAGACGGGCCACAGCATCGGGATGATCTGATAGTGGACTTGCGGCTCGACGTGCACTTTGGTCGCGGATATTATCACAGCATCGCGTCGTTCGGAGTCCTGGGTACGGTCACACTGCCGGACTTTCCCCCAGGTCTAGAAGAGAGGCCATCTTTCTCCAGATTTGATACGCTCGCTTTTAGTTTGGGTCACCGAACTACCAGCAGGGCCTCGGATGAGACTGTTTGCCTTGCCTCGATGATGGACTTGAACACAATACCTTTACAAATAATTAGTTCTGAGAAAGTGGATGAAAGAATGGTTTGTCTTCTGCGTATGGTTGGAAGATTTCGACAACATCGAATTTTTGACGCTGGTCCACGGTGTCCACTTAGTGGCTTTGGGTGGGCACCATCTTCCTTCCTCAACCAAACTAAATCCACCTCACCAGCAGACTATGGAGACGATACATTCCGCTTCGCAGACTTGGACACGACCGGGGGCCTGATCGTTTCTTACTCCGGGGTATTGCTTGGGACTGCTGGTCATCTTCTCAACCTCAGTTGCGCCATTCTCTTTCCTGATGACCACACAAAGGGTTTGTTTGTGATGCTCAGACGCTCCGAAGTAGGCAAGGAAATTGCCCCGTGGGATCGGTCCATGGAATTTGCCCTCATATCGTACAAACCACTGAAGAAGGTTCTCGATACGCCTAAGGGTCAGTCCATTGCAATCATTGGAACGCTCAATAGAGGCGCGGCGTTCGATGGCTTCCAGATTAAGCATGTATGCAGGGCGACGTTAATCTCACTTGACGAAGAGCTTATGTGTACTTATAGGCTCTACTGGAAAGGCAAAGACGTATCTATCGAAGAAGCTGGTGATGCTAAAATCATCGAGGGGAAAGTAGTCGACGAAAGCCAGCAGTGGTGTGTGATATAAGCGAAGAATTGGGACTCCATCGTCAGGACCGTTCACCAGGCCCCACGGTCAGTATCCAACGAGTCCATTCAGTGATTATAGCGATTGATTCTACACAACGCACCTTGTCACCATACAGGAGTGCTCTCGACCAGTATGGACCTTCATTGATTCTGCATGTTGTAGATCAGTGGTATGATTAAGAAGAAAACCACTACAGACCATCAAGTCAGCGCTGAAGGCTCGAGCTCATTGATAATCCACAATAATATCTGAATAACCATGAGCGTCGGTCAAAAACATTCATCCGTGGGCTCAAGGTCAATGATCCCTCGCCACTCATTAATGATTGTTCACAGCAGAAAAGCATGTGATGTTCTTATATATATGAGAGAATATGCGCCTTAGAGACTGGGACGAGGTTGATGCTCTATCCGTTATGGTTAAACACGCACAAAATGAGAATGCTCATGAGGTGTATGCTCTCATATGGTTGGCCGTCTAAGCAATTGGTTTGCGAGGTCTGTTGCAGCAGCTTTAGTGCTAGGGCCCCCTAGATCTAGAAGGCGTAGTCCGGGGGTCAATTTTATAAACACGGTTTTGCGGAGGGACGGCGGATAGAAGCAATGCTATTTGCACGCTGCAAGCGTTCCAACACGATAAAGCGAAGAGAAGGGTAGTGATCATAGCATTGATAAAACCTGGGTTTCCTTTATTGTTATACAACCGCTTTACTGATCGATAGTCAAGACAAACCGAAGATAGTGGCGCTGACGGCCCCAAGAAGTCACCAAGGACGAAAATTAGATTTCTCAAATGTGGCCCTCCATGGCCTTTGCCCCATGCTCCATCTTCCCAAGCTCCTCGCATGCACCAATCTGTGCAAGAACTTTCAGCTCTTGCCTTGACCTTGGTCAGATCCTGTTTGAGCATTGTTGTAGGAGGCCAACGCATGGCAAGGTGGACTCGGAAGGCACAACAGGTGCTTTGGACGGAGTGAGGCAAGATCAGGCATACCGCAAGGCTGTATGCGGCGTCCTGAAAATCACATCTTACTTATAGGCTAAAGTATATATGATGCGTTGTATTGTAGTAGCCTTCCTCACTTATACACCTTTCTAAGCCCGATTGAGGCGTGGGGCGGGAGGGTACGAATACGACCAATGCAGACTTGTGCGGCATCCAATTGTATTCGAAGGATTATCCCGAGAAGTCAACCACTTTATATTGGTTTGCACCACGAACGAATTTGCCGTTTCTGCAAACGGGTAAAGCTGGTCAACCCCAGATTTATATCATTGTAAGGTCAATGCTGTGGAGATCAAGTTCACTGCACGGATCGGTCCCCATAACAATTTATGGAAGATAGTACTTATCATCCTGTTCTTAGCTTTGGCGTCACTGAACATTGCAGCCAATTCATTGGCAAAGAGTCGTTGCTTACCGAGAACTTCGATGTCGATGGAGGAAGTGAGGTCGGAGAAAACACCACAAATCGTAGAGAGTTCGTGCGGTGGATCAAAGAAGAGCCACTCCTGCAGATACAACATAATTCAGTCTCAAGTCTGCAAGTTCGCCCTGATATCGAAAGTCGACGATAGTTCTAGCGGCTTCTCGAACGCCGCTTCTTCCCAGCGATTCACATCCAACGATACATAGATATGGGTCCTTCACTGCGGCTTTCGTGACGCAGCCTTCTGGTTGTGGTATGTAAGTGCTCCGTGGAGTATGACCTGGCTGCCTCGACACCTAGACTTTCCTCAAGGCTAGAGTGCGGGAGTACTAGCGGCTCCTTCCGTGGTACTTCGTCTTTAGGCTCCGTCTCGTAGCCAGATTGAGATTAGCTCCATCTCGGCCGTCTTGGCAACACAACGCATCGCCACATTAGATCGCATAGCATACATCGACCGTATTCATTGCATATCACCGAAGAGAAGCAGCTTCTTGGACCCTCTCTAATTACCAGAAAAGATGGATCCAAACCTCCCAATGCTATTTCTCGAATTGATATACAATGTTACCTTGGGTCGAATGGTATGTTTGCCTTGGACTTAAGGCAAGATCATTGCGGACGACCAACGCAATGTTATGGATCATCTTCCTCCCATTGTGGGGCACCAAGGTACACCGCTTACGGTACCTTGTGTTTGTGATCCATCGAGTTTTGATGCCCTGCAATGGGAAGCTTTCCCCACCCGTAAAGGATTCCATTTGATTTCTCAAGACGGCTTCCCACTGTTCATACTCAAAGCCAATCGGTCAAGGCTCAATTCTCAAGAGCTTGCCGAGATCGCCCAAGCCTGGCTTTTCTTTGGCCTTATGATCGAGGTACTCAAAGTTAGTGGCATATCTGTTGATGCTGAAGACTTCGTCAAACGGGAAGGAGAAGACAATTATATCACAATGACCGCTTTGCCATCTTACCTATCGGAGTGGGAACGGAAGGAAAACTTACTTCCAAAGCAAACCCGTAAAGCACATTTTCGGAGGCAGCAGCACATATTAATAATATCCACGATGTTCCGGCTTCATCAAATGTCTGATCGATACAGGCATAGCTTTTTGTTTTCTTCGTTCGACAGACCAGATCGTTACATGGTGACCTTGCCGTTGTCCATCGAAATGTCAATTGCCATCTTAGGAGAGACTCTTGATCGTGGTAGCCGCAAAGCCTATGGCAACCTCGATCGCACTCCCTTCGAACCTATGCTCCAGGACCAAATCCTGATTGATGAGCTGAAGGCTCGTGGATGGTGTCCCAGTGAGATTTCCCTTTTTCTACAAGGCTTGGACGATACTTCAGCTTTCTTTGCCAGTCAGAGAGACAAAGGTTGAAAGCAGACCACTCGAGATGTTCAATCAACAAATGCTTGGCTTTCAATGTTGTGACTGAGCAGTACAAGACGAAACATGTCGTTGACTGTCCTGGTTGCCGAGACATAGGCATTGATAGTCAGGAGCTGGCTTCTATACTTCGTCAAGGTCAGACCCCACGCGCTCTTCTTCAAGTAACGGATTCCTGCGGCACATCGGAGATCAAACTCAAGATTGGGGCATCTGGGCCATACGTCGCCGTCTCTCATGTCTGGTCAGACGGGTTGGGTAACCCAAACGCCAATTCGCTACCAGTATGCCAACTTCTTCGACTTTACAGAGCAGCTACCACCCTCAATGTCAAGTTTGCCGAGAGCGTTCCAGCTGTATGGATCGACTCCCTATTGGTTCCTGTAGCAAAGGGGTATGAGAAGAGGTTAGCTTTGAGTCGATTGTGTGATTACTACCAAGCGGCCGAAAAGGTCCTGGTTCTTGACTCCGATCTGCTCCACACTTCTCAAGCTTGTAGCAAAGAGGAGATTATGACCAGAATATTCTTTTCAACGTGGATGAGAAGGCTATGGACTCTGGAAGAAGGCTTTTTAAGCCGCGAGAATTTAGAGTTTCAGTTCCGCGACGGTACCGTCAGCATGAGCCACCTCTCCGATCCCATTCAATTTTCATCAAGCGTTACGAGGATCGGTAGCACTCTCGATATCAACATGGTCAATTTCCTGCCTGACCTCGCTAATTACTACCAGCGGCCTTGTGAAAGTATTCAGCGTCAAACTCCAATACTCGCTGAGCTACTACCAACCCTGGAGTATCGTTCAACTACAAAGGCTATCGATGAAACTCTCTGTATCGCGCATATCTTAGGATTAGACGCATCGAGACTATTATTAACTGACGATGTTTATCTTCGAATGAAGATTTTCATACAGATTTTGGCAGAGCGAAAAAGTCTATTTCCAATGCTGTTTCTGTTCACCAAGGAGCCAAAGCTCCCTTTAGATGGCCTTCGTTGGGCGCCCACTTCTTTCATGAGTCTAGATCATGAAGACATTGGCTACCTCATCGGAGCCTATTCGAGGCTTTGGGCAGGCTATAGTGATAAAGGACTCCTGATTCACGGCATGAGCAGCTTCAATCTCCCCTTCGGCAACGACACTCTGAAGAGCGTAACCTTCGCGGAAATAGATAAGAGGATCTATGCCCTCACTCCCGCACCCGTCGGGAAAAGCTGTCGAGGTGCAGGAAAGTTTTGGTCGCGTCAAGCTTTCGATGAGATCGACCCAAATCAGCACTGGAACACCGAGCTACAAGAGATGCTGGGTAAGACTCCGTATTCAACTGCCGTTCTACGGGGGCCTGGTAGCTATGGTCTCCTTGTCTCGATGGACGATTGTATTGGGAAGCCTGACGATCAAGATGGAAGTCTGATATATGCACAGCCAATTGGTCAATTCTACATGCAGGAGCTCCAAACAACGAACCAAAACCACGTCGTAAGTAATATAGACTCGACGGGAATCAGGTTCACGAATCCCGAATGGGATTTCAATGAGACGGAAAAGCAGATGCATGAGGCATTAGAAAAGGCATTTGAGCCGGAGACTTCGACGTTCTTGCGCTGTAGAGCCATTGACCCTTGTCGGCGATGGTGCATTGGTTAAGGGGAATGGTAATTTCGATAAAGCCATAGTCTCAAACCCTTTCGCGCAGCTCCAAAAGCTTTAATAGGTTGACTGGGTGACAACGGACATACTATAAATGCCATATTCCATAGCCCTTTCACCTTTCCCGCAACCATAACGAAGTTGAAGCGATAGTCAACACCGTCTCAAGAGCTTCAGCTAGTAGGTCCGCGTGGTTGCGAGACTACAGTCCTCATGAAGTACATCTTCAGGAACCCAGATTAGGAAGCTACTTGGTAGATTCTTTGGCAGGAAACGGAATTCAGCTACAGCATTTTCCATCCGCGCACATGAGAGTGCGCTAGAGAGGTCCTTAACAGGCATCTAAGGCGACGTCGTCAGTTACATGTAATTTCCACCTAACATAACACTCAGGAATCGATCATAGGGTTGTGATTTAAAATGATTGCGAATGCTAAAATAAAGGTGGACCATACGTCCAGGAGCAGGTTTTGGCTTTTGCAAGGAACAGGTTTTTGGAAGTCTTGGCACTATCCCATCTCTCATCTCGTGATCCTTTCAAACATACCATTACATGTCGTACAGATCCTTGTTATCCCATGAATACACGGGCATTGACCATCCATATCTCAAAGGCGAAAGCTAACGATGTTAATGGTGGTGTTCCTTCCTCGTAAGTTATGAGCTTGCGGTCATTGGAAGCTGTGATGCTGTCAACCAGACGCCTCGGCATAGCGTATACATATCTCTTTGTCCGCTATTTCATACTTTCAGTCAAGAAGGGAAGTAGTTGCATCCGCGCTTCATGTCTTGAGCCTTTCCTCGTCGCATCCAACAGTTTCTCTCCGTTGAGAAAGGTTCTCTGGTCGGGCAGATCACTGCAAAGGAATTCTCAACACCTATGCTGCCGCGGTGATAGATTGCATCGGCACTGAAGCGCTGCCATGTCTGCGAAAACATCTGGCGGTGGCTGCAGCTGTTTTGCCGTCGTATGAGTTGCCTGCGTGCATCCTTGGGCAAATTCCAGATTCACTGCCTATTGTTGCTAGCGACGAAACGCAGGCTTATCGCAGAGTGGTGGTTACAAATCTGTTCTCATCCTCTGCAGGGTGCGAAAATTGAGTCAATTCTGTGCTGGAAAGAGAGCCAGACTACTGCGCCTGTCAAGTGAATCTCAGCTGTCAGCCGGCTTGGATGCTTCTATCTGTCTGTCTCTTTCTCTGTCTGTTTCTCTTTCTCAGTCTCTTTTTCTATCTCCCTTTCCCTCTCCTTCTGGTGCAGGCGAGTTGCGATATGCTTGGGTTCATTGTGGCATGGAGCACTCGCATTGAGGGAGCACCAAGATGGGACGAAGCCTCGGAAAGACATTTAAGTGGCTCGGAGCAGGAACCCGTTCCGCTCCCGAACGTCATCTCATGCCGAGTCGAGGCTCCTTCCTCTTTCAGGACTAGCGCATGCCCTCCGCCCCTTGACCACCTCTCCACTTCTTTCAGCATCTCGGGCGAAGTCAAGGCGTTTTGGCAATGCAGCGCTGTATACGATAGTCGCAGTGTTTCGCGTCGCATTTCTCTCTCTCGTTTCCCTCGTTTGTTTTGGTCTGGCTTTTCGTCCGAACTTGTACGCATAGGTTGATGAAATTTGCATGCGCCATGGCGAATCGCTTCAGAAGTTTCACGCCCTCTGCACGACCTTCATTCGGTCAATTGCTACAGCTACTGCCGCTGCCCTTGCGAAATCGGAGAGCAAGCTTTCTGTGTGTCCTGTTCTTGGTATTGACCCTGGTACTTTGGCAGCTTCGCGCCCTACACAGGCCTCCAGAAGTCGCTAGCACGAACGAGCCTCCCCTGCCGCCTCCGCCTCCACATGTCGATATGGGGCAGCACTACCCACCAAGACCAGCCATTTGCCAAAGCCCCCCAGATTGGCTCAAGGAGCTCGATATTCCGTTTCCTGTCAGATATGCCCGCCGAGACATCATTGTCAAATCTCGCCCGCAGGCACAGCGTGCCTCGATTACCAAGATCGATGGTCCTTTGTTTGGAGATGTCCAAGTAGTAGATCCTGCAGATAGCAATAAGACCGGTTTGCTGCATTGCATGGAACCTCTGACATTAGACGTTCCTACCTTCGCCAAAACTCCCGTTGATGCCTCCCACCTATTGTTTGGCGCGGCGACTTCTTTGGACCGCTTGGATGCATCAATATCCTTCTTCCAACGATGGCTGGCCCACACCAATGCGAGGTTATTTGTAATTGTCACCGGACCAGATGATACCAAACCAAATCCACAGCGTATGAGCGATCTGCAGTCACATATGCGTGATCTTGGGATTTTGGTAACGCTCGTAGAGCCACTCAATCGCAAAGATGGTCATACAGAGCGCTACTTCTCACTTGTGAAGATATTGTACGCAAACCGCAATGAAAAGACGCGGTGGCTCGGCTTCGTTGATGACGACACTTTTGTCACCTCCATGACAGCACTGGTATCAGCCCTTGGCAAACAAGACTGGACGCAGCAGCGTTACCTCGGTGTTCTCTCAGAGGAATGGTGGACAGTCACCATCTATGGTCTCATAGGTATGGGAGGAGGTGGCATATTCCTCTCGATGCCATTGGCCGAAATCATTGACGCAAATCATCAAGATTGCAAGAAAAATTCCCGCAAGACTTTTGGAGATCACAAAATTTACGAATGTATAGCGAGACATACAGATACCCGGTTGACGGTACTGCCTGGTTTGTATCAAATCGACATCCACGGCGATCGTTCCGGGATTTTCGAGAGTGGCCGTCAGATTCTCACCCTCCATCATTGGAAAGAAGGGTATTGGGACGAACATGGTGAAGGGCCTGACGGGATCAGACACCCGAGATGGTTCCCAATGAACGAAATGTCGCTCGTGACAGACGTGTGCGACAGGTGTTATCTGCAACGCTGGCAATTTGGCACAGACACCATGCTCACAAATGGTTACTCTATTTCTATGTATCCAAAAGGCGAGCTTTTGAAGCCCCATAACGAGAGCAGGTTTGATCAAACGGAGCATACGTGGGTTGACCCAATGACGGTCGAGAATTCTACCAACAGAGGCTGGGATCACTACGTCGGTCCACTGAGACCAGCACTGAAGCTTGAGGACGAGAAGATACCATATCGATTTCTTACTGGAGTATCGGTCGATGGGGGTGTCAGGCAATACTATCGCCATCTAGGAAAAAACGGAGACATGGATACCCTCATTGAACTCTTTTGGACTCGAGAAGAAGACTGGGGGTAGGCCTTCAAATTTTCTGGAGCGAGCCTACGAGTCTCAGCCAATATCAAGTGATAGCCGCAGATAGACTGTGGTGATTCTTCCCCAGGTGGTCCTGAGACTCTCCGAGCAGCTATCAATGATCAGTGGGAAAACTCTCCGGCGTCTACGAAGCCGAAGCCGCCCTCACGAAGCACAGTCCAGGTCGCGTTCAACGGGCTGTGACATAGTCCCCACCAGCCTTCTCGTTCTCATTACCCAGCTGCCTCTCCGTTGAAGTTCCAGTTCCGCGCAACTTCCTCGCCTCCAGAGGGCTGAGGCGGATGGACGCTCATAATCCACTGCCAAGTTTGATCGCAGAAAACTGTTCCGAATGCGGGACATCGGCTTGTCCTGGCTCCACCAAGGTCATGCTCACCAGCTGTTCGGTTTCCAAGCAGCGTATCTATAGTGTTCACGTGCCCTCAGAATCCTCAAAACCCCAGAAGATCACCACTCCGAGGACTCAACCTTTTGCTCTTCTCAACATTGCAACCTCGCAAATGATGGAGCTTCCTTGGGAGCACACTCCGGCTTTGAATGGTACTGGGACCTGTGAGCAGCCAGCATTAAACACCGTACTGGTAGAGGCTGCGTCAGTTGGTCAAACAGGAGACAGTCGTGATCGCCATGTGCCGCGGGATTCCAATCGTCTACCCGCTGTGGACTCCTACGTGCTTGGGATATGATATCGAGAGACCGAAACAACACTCGAAGCCGCAGTTCTTGACAGCTCACTTTCCACGGCTCAGGTAACGGCAGCGATATAGTGAAATTTGACAGCATCCCGGTTTGATACCCTCCGCCCTGTTTTGATACGCCAATTCTCGGTCGCCGGACTCGATGTACGATATGCAGGTTACTTCAAAACCACCACCCTGTTTACGTTCCTTCAGCCTCTATTGCTGGATGTTCTATGCACAACCCTGTATGAGTCAACGGAAAAGTCCTCTCCAACCTTACCCTTGCTCGACCGCATTGAGCCTAATAAGCCTTCATTGTGGCCGTTTAGTAGGGCTCGCGAAAGTACTTTTCACGATCCTCGCTTCTATATATTATATTGGCCAATTACCGATCATCATCGCCCAGCATGGGTGGCATTCCAGGATTCTAACAAAATTCCTAATGTCAAAAGCCTTTACCTAGTTTGAACATCCGCGTTCCTGCCTTAGTAATTTAGAACATGAATCTAAATTCCCTGTCTCCGCTCCCATCTCGTACACGGTTCAAACAAGCCACCTTAGCAGTCATAGCTGATGCTAAGCTTTGTCCCTCGGCGGACTAAGGTCCCCTCATTGTTTCAGCACTTCTTCGGTACCGTTCCACAAGCACGGCTTGTCACTTGATGCCGCGTCCGTCCCATCAATTATATATACACCTGCCATTTCTCCATAATTCAGATAACATTCTACTCTGCGTTCCTCTATTTGTCACCTTGCGGCTCTTTAGTAGCTCTAGTACTCCGTTCCCACACGTCTAGCCCTACAATTTTGATTCGCCGACGTGGAATTGATTGTTGGCGATCGTGGCTTCCATGGTGTGGGTGATGGTTTCTGGCTGATAATCCTTTCCCACGAGAGCCTTGAACGTATGCGCTGTCGGCCAGCTCCAAACGTGAGCAAAGTCTGCTGTCCTGGAGATCCTGTTCAATGGGTGCCACATGGGAAGAATTTGGGCTTGAGACCAGCATCGATATCCGCAGTCTAAGACCCCAATACCAGGTGTCATTTTTGGATGTGATTAGAGGGAGTACGAGGCTTGGTAGCATGTGGTCGAGTTTAAGGATGGGTAATGCAATTGAAACGCCATTTCTAGAAGGGGGCAATGGATGACTCACTTCTTGAGTAAGCGCGACGCTGAACTAATACTGCGACCTAGCGATTCATTGTTCTCTCTTTGCGGATTGGAGTCCGTTGTGGAAGGATGTCATTGCAAAGCCGGAAGCATTTCCTATACCCGCTTTTGGCGATATGCGTTATAGCAAGGCAACTTCGCCTATCCAGCCGTCGATTGCCGCAGTCAGACGCCCCAACCTCCATCACTAACTCATCTATAATATCTACCAGAAGCAAGTTTTGCTAGCTAACATCCGATTTTACTCTATTGTCCTTTCCACATAAGGCAAGGCGACATGACTCTTCTTCTTATCTTAGTGTTCGCTCTACTCCCACTGTCAACATCATCCCTCGCGACACCAAACACGACACTAGACGGCACAATCATAGCATGCCTCCCGCAGGCGAAAGTAGGCGACGCGCAAGTCCCAACAGCAGTATACGAAGACTGCATCAAAATAATCCTCGGCTTCACCACCGGCCTCCAACCCAAAGCGCCCGCCCTCTTCAGTCGCAACACATGGACAGGCGTGCACATGCCCCAAAGAGGCATTCACGGAAACTGCGTCTTCGAGCTCGACATGTACAAGGGTGCCACCGAAGAAATCGCATCGACGTTCGATGTCGCTGTAGAAGCTGGTAAGATGGCAAAGGCGTGCGTGCTGCAAGAGCCTAGGACGGGTGGTGTTGCGGTGGTGGGGAAGAATAATCGGATTGAGATTATTCTGCATGGGTTGACGAGTTCGAAAATTGGGAATGTGATGGCGGGGTGGGAGCATTTGGGGTGCGACGTTGCTGCCAATATGACGGCTTTGACAGCGAGCATGATTGGTGGGAAGCAGATAGCATTGGAGGATTGCGCTGCGGAATGCGCTGGATATCGGTATCTTGGGACGAGGTTTGGGACACAGTAAGCTAAAACAGCATTTCCCCTGGTTTGCTGGGAGCTAATATGGGAGCGGTCAGATGCTTTTGTGGGAACACGGTTGCAACTGTATCTTCAACGGGGAAAGATACACTTTCTTCGACATGTGGAGATCTAAGCTCGATGAGTATTTATACCGTAAGGGGGACAACAGCGACTGCTTAGGGACGAGATATATATTGGGCCAAAATTGTAGACCTACTTGTCATTTCAAACCACATATTAGATTACTCTCCGTATACAATGTAAGCACCAGCCCCGGACCATATGCACAACCCGTACCGTCATCCCAACAATCCATAACTATGTTGCAACAGAATAGCATGCCAGTTTCAGCTACCATCAAGACGAACGCATCAGAAATCATTTCCACAGTAAATAACCATAGCACCTTTTCAGTAAAGACATTATCCCTTCTGCTTCAACCTATATCGAAGTCCCACAACCTTTATTCAAATTAGCGATAGCGAAAAAATTCGATAGGAGAGTCATTCTGCACTCGCACAAATTGCTGTTCTCCAAAAAATACATACAACGGTAGTAGCTTCCAGAGATCCCGAAAGTGAAACAGCAGAACTACGAGTCCAACTAATCGAGAGGAGATGAGCCACACCACAGTGACCCATTATGCAACTACTACTATCATACAGCAACCTCTTTCCTCTCTTGAGTAACTCATGTATCATGCTCCTATACTACCATACACCAATACCATCCCTCTCACCTCAATCAAGACATCACAGTATCCTCAAGTGGGACTAAGCAGTGGGCTAAGAATCCCGCGCGTGATTCTCTAATGTCTCTTGGCGGAGACGGCGGCATATCGTCAGAGCTACCCGTTGCAGGAAGCAACGTCCAGAACCGTTAACGTCTCTTTCAATAGGCAATGCCGAGGTGCTGAGTTTGTGACAGATACTATGGCGTTGCAACAGATACTGAGTATTTCTCATTCGGCAGGCCATGGCTCTGCTTTTCTTACCGTTTCAACGCAGCAATTGTATGGAGGCCTTCTCGACCGTGATTTCGTGGATGGATTGTCGACGCTTGTGGAATATGTGTTTGGCGTATGTGAGTGTATAAATGTTAGATGAGAACCGCCAAGAGAATCATGATTAATCATATGGTTTGAGATTAGCATCCGCACGGCTAGGCAGATATCGGTCCAAGTCATACCTCTCCTCTTTCCTCAGGTCCCAGACACTTGAGATAATGTGGTGAGCAAAATACCATTTATTCCGAGCTTTACCTTCTCGAAATCGCAGTCATGGAGCATCATAATAAGGGCTATACCATCAAATGAGCACAAACATTTCATCCTTCGCTTCTAGTGATCTGGGGTATCCACAATATCCACTTTTGAAAGTCTCCACTGCTAGGTATACTGGATCTTAAAGGACCGACCCCATAGAGCATAGCTTTTCAGCTCTTCTTGCGCTATTGTCCACATAGCCCTCTGTATGGAAGTATATCTCCAATCCGAGACTCTATTGCGAGAAACTCTAGCAATTTCGTGAGTGATCTAATTCGATATATCTACCTTTTAGTAGCATGAAAGCACCTCAATCCTTGAGGTTGCAACAACCAGGCCAATGATGATTGTACGAATTGGCTATGCACAGTTCCCTTCGATCGCTCTCTTTCACATATACTTCGGCAGCTGGCAATGACAGAAGACTTGATCGAGGAGTTAAAATAAATGCTCGGTAGACACGTGTCGGGAAGCTTGTCAATCACAAATCTGCGCTTCTCATAGGCATTTGAGCAAAATCATGTCGCGAGGAAGCCACTTTTGCGCGTTTTCCAACTTCCAACATCGTTTTTGTCCCTCCGAGTGTGCCAAATGCAAGCGTACAGTACTTCAATGAGTGTGATTGAAAGTGCGACAAGGAAGCAAAAATTATCCGAGTCAAATCACATCGCCAAAATGAAAGACCAACACAACATTCATCGCCATCCCCCTCCCCACGACAAAGCAAGAGCGTCCTCCATTTCCTTTAACAGGGTCCAGACCGTATTCCCAACTACCTATGGAGAGATAGGATTCTGGCCATATACTGTGTAGTTGAAATTATCACCAAGGAAAGCGGTAGTGGTGTTGATAGGCAATCCAACCAAAGATGCGCTGGTGGAGAAGGTGGCTGTCTGCAGACCAGTGAATCCGACAAGCTTAGCCTCAATCATCTGCTGGCTCAAACCATTGTTGGTATTGAATTTGAAGTCCTGTTGGGCGACCTGTTTGCCATTCTTGTCGATGCCGGTCACCGTAATGGTACAAGGCTGTGGCACACCAAGCACGGTCTCCTCCGATGCGACCACGCAGCCGAAAAAGAACGAGAAGAAGCTGAAGTGGTCGATGGTCGAATCGGCATAAAGGACGGTCAATGCTGGAGTGCCTTGGAGGATGGTAGAAACGGCGGTAGCGCCGTAGGTGATAACGTTGGGAGGGGACTGTGCCTCAACGCCTGGCGTGTTCATGGTGGTCCCAGCAACGAAGACTTCGAATCCTTGGAAGAACATGTCGTCATAAACATTCACTGGATTGGCAGCTACTAGCTGAGTGGCGCCTACGTCATTTTCAAACTGTAGGATTATCAGTACGACGTAGATACACTGGATTGTGCAAGCGCTTACCCTTGCGATCTGGTTGAGGGCGTAGTAGGTCGGGGGTGGAGCCGACGTAGAAGCGACGAGGCCTGACGCTGCCAAGACGGCGAGTATACTGCGGTACATGGTGTTCAATAGACAAGCGATTGAAGAAGCGAGTGGAGGAAGTTGTTTATGGACCTGAAAGATGAATGTCCGACTTCGATGGTGATAATCAGGTTGGATCAAAGGTCAGAAGGAAATTCACTCCTTATAAGCTATTACGGTCGTCGAGTGGACAACCGCCCATGGAATGGCGCTAGGAGAGACTTCCCACTGTGTGGACCCTCATATCGTACACCATCATCAATACAGCACCCGAATGAAAATCATGGATACGAGTTAGGTAGCCACAGTCGTCATTGTTACCTTGGACATACTCGGTCGAAGTTCTAGTCAAGCAAAACACCTGCATACCGAGGCTGAGACTAAGACGAGCGTTGCTGTATTGGAAACCAGCCGAGATGCGGAGACGCGACACGCAATTCATGTTCCACGTGGTAATAATCAAGCCATAGGGGCCAAAATCCTCATCAGTAGGCACTGCAGTCGAAAAACTTGCCGAACTGTTATTCCCAGGCAATGAGTGCATGATTCTAGACTTCCTATGCACAACATCGGGACATACCTCACGGCTGCTCTGCTTGGTTGTGTAGGTTCGACGGCAAAGACTTATACGTTGATCACCTTTTATGACTATACCCGTTTTATCAATGCACTAGCGGTATTGGCCGAGCGTGTCCGAGTTCTGTCCGTCCAGCATTCGTCCCCCATACCACTTGCGATGCAACCCGGCGCTGAGGGCGAAGCGAGTTTCTCCATCTAATCATCACAGACGGCACCATTTGAATTCCACAAGACGCCAGAACATCCATTAGTTGATCGAACCAAAAGCATTATCCCTTGCTACTGTGTGGCCTGTGATTGGTGGCAACATGCATTCCTTGAAGAATTTTGGGTTCCAGAGATTCCATCCTCGTGCCATTGAGAGTACATTGAGATTGGCTCACAGTGACACGGTTCTAATGACTGGCATGACGGTATCGTAATTCTGGCCCCAAATAAAATCAACGGCATGCAACTTATGAACACGCTCTCTAGATCTATCCTTGTTGTGTAAGATGTTATTTAGCTCAGAAGGCTATGTCTGGGCCAAGACCAAGGATAAATTTGTGAAGCCTAGTGGTCCTCTCATGAGGATTTTCTCCCAACTGGGTGTTGGAGCTTTCCTTGAGACACCATTCACGGATCAAATCACTGGGTTCCATCAGAGGTTATTGAAAAAAAGGATGGCTTCGGCTGAAAGTGGCAAACTCGACGCTATCAAATGGTTGACGACGAGGCAACGGTCAACAATTCCGTTGATGTAGGACGCTGAGCGACGCAATAGATGGTGAATGCCCGATGTATAATGCCGCATAAATCTGCTCCAAGGTGTCCCACACCTACTAGGTCCACACTAGTCGGAAGTCTCTCTCGATGAGGCCTTTGACTTTTAGCGGCGGTCTCTGGCCTTTGGAAGTCGACAGGATAAATGTAAGAGGCCATCAAGGGGCAAGGACAAGCTGGAATGTAGCAATTGATCTCCGCGGGATCTCCGATGGACGAAGAATTAACAGCCTTGCATGACTAGCCTTAGAGAAATGATCGAACAACCTAATGGAGTTTCTTCCGCAGACCATCTCCAGTCAGCTCCAACTGTGACTCTCAAGCTTGCGATACCTTCGAATCCGCTCTGTTCCATTCATAGTTTGTAATGAGCAAATGGCTTCAAAAGCATCATCCTCAACCATCTGTCTCCATTTCGGGTTTCTGCGGATGGGTCTTCTTCCATGTGCCCGCTGACCAATGGTAGATGACGGTCGGCCATGAGTCCGAATGGGCACCTTCCACGTCACTTCTGCTCGCCTCAGAAGTACTGAATGCCCTGATGGGAAGAATCAGGACGTCATCAATCAGCCTTGGCTCCTCTAGCATTGTTGCATTCGCGGACGTAATGGCTGTTTTCGTAGCTTCCGAAGCATATTCGAAAAAGGCTTTTGTGAAAGCTCCGGGGCCAGTAGCGGCGATGACCTCCTTGTAAGAAAGGTCCATGGAGGAGATAGTCCGCTGTTGACTGTGTGCCACCTTCATGAGATTTCTGGCTACTGACTGAGCAACGAACCGCAAAAACGGATGACCTCGTTTGGCCATGAACGTCCAATTGGTGATACCCCAAATGTACTCTCTATGATCGTAGTAGAGTTTGACGTCATTCTCTACTGGCCTGCGATCGTTTTCGATGCCAAGGACCACGCTGGCTCTGCCATGGAAGGCAGGAGGTACCCAAGTATCGATTGGATCCCGGCATTCGACGTCCAAGTCCGCATATACGCCCCCTTCTGCGAGAAGTAAAAGATAGCGCAAGAAGTCTGCACGGACGATGGTATCGTTGAGATCAAGAAAGACGTCTCGAATGAATGGGTCCTCCGCAAAATTCTGACGCACAAAGGTCTCCGCAGCTTGATCCGTTATCAACTCATACTGATAGTGAGGGTTCTTCTCATGCCAGGAGCGAACGTGTCTCTTGTCCTCGTTAGACATTAGACTAGCAGGAGTGTGCCATGTTTGCCAGATCTTCCGGGGAATCCCTGTGAACGTGCTCTGATTATGTATCGGACGAGGTGGTTTCGTGGAGTGTGAGGGTATGAGACTCGGATATAGATATCCATAGACAAGGTATACAAGACCTGCAACGAGGAATAATCTGAAGAGTAAGGATAGTGCTCCTCGCGACCCGGGAGCTATAGGATTTGCAATCATGTTCAAAATGTTAGCAGGAAGCCTACACGAAAGAGGTGTCTTTGCGATCCAAGTGCTATACAGGAATGTTAAGATCAAGTCCCCATAATAAGCACGGTGTCCATTCCCTCAAGTCTACTGCACAACGGTGGCTATCCATCGATTAGGGTTCAATCCTCGCCTTATCAGGCCAAACAGGTATGTCTAGCTGGATCCAACTAGACGAGGATAAAGAACCGTGCTTCGAGTGATGATAAGACCCTCTAGACGAAAGGACTCCAAGAAAGAGTTACAAGCGAAGGCTGCACTGCGGAGTCAATTGAAGAAAATGCGTTCCCGATGATCGCAGCGTATCAGGGGTTGAAGGAGTAACGCTACTCGCGGCTCACGCCAAGATATCGCGTCGGCGTGCCGTCGGCCCGGCCCGAGACTCGACAAAAGCTAAAGTAAAGTAATCAAGGCTAGAAGTACTTTACCATACCGAAGTATCGGAGGCTGATCCGTGCAGCATTGCTACTTCCTCTCGTCCATGACAGTCAACAGAGATTTTGCGACTAGATTGCCGCAAACGGTGGGAGCGAGACCTCTTCTGCCGGTAACTGTACTCCGACCCTCCTCGTGCTTGCATAGCTCCAACCCTACCTTGGCTATCCCTCATACTAGTGCTCCTCCTCAATTGGTTCACAATACAGCTCTTCAGCTGGAGAACGCGAGCAATATATTCTTAAGAAACGTCTGAACATTTCGCGCTACGTCATTATCGGCTTCATCACATCATAGTACGCCCGTCTCGTGCCTTCGTTCCAGTACAAGCTTGACTGGCTCTGGCTGACATTCACCTTCTCACTACAGAACTACCTGAGCCTTTACATCACGATTCCCAACCAGCTACAAGACCTATCGAAAAAAAAGTTTCTAGCATTGCTCCAATTCTCCTGACGCCCGATCTCAAAGAACCTCGTCAAGCATGTGCGCGACGGAGTTGCACTGGAGCTGAAGCCTCGTTTCAACGGCTTCACTTCGCTTGCCACAATGGGTTGATGCAGTCTTTTGCAGACATCACTGTGCAGGGAATGCCAGCAATCGTATACAAGAGGTGACCTATCACAGCGGGCTTTTCCAGTCCTGCTACGTTGCCCAGCAGGCCCCTGAGGAGTTTCCAAACATTATCTCCAGCTCATCGAAGGTGACGAAGCAGCCTTCAAGATTGATAATGCCTGAGCCGGGACGTATCAGATGAGCGCTCTTGCTGGGACGTCCGCAAGATCTAGCAATGAAGAGCTCGACAGGCAATTATCGCATGAGTTCGACGAGTATAAGAAGCATTCCGTGAACAGGAGGACAAATTCTGCCCTGGTCGAGGCAGGATGTCGATGGTGTCCAGGATATCGCCTATCACTCGATTGCCTCCCCTTATCTCATGTCTCGCATACTTGATACGAGAACCGCCTCGATTTCCAGTACCTAGGGGTCGCTTCACATTCTTATTTGAATGAATAGCACAATAACCAGCACCGCAACAGGCGAACACCACAAACAGCCATCTCCACAAAAGATCCCAAGCCAACCATCCCAACCAACCAATAAACCCACCATCGAGCCTCACCCAACTCATATTTCCTCATCCGTCCAACCACCACTCAAACCTATACCAACCATCTAATCAGCTATCTCACGAAATGGAAATGGTTCACCTCCTGCCTCATGGCATGCCAGCGACCTCACTATGAAGACAGCCGCATAGCACAATAACCTGGCACCGCCCCCAAAACCTCAAGACTCGGGTACCTGCAGCAAATCTCGAATTTCTCAGTAAGATGATCTTGAACTGTCCTTTCACAGCCTTCGTATCACAGCCACGTCCAGAAGCTAAGCCCGAGAATATGATGAAGCGCTCTCGACCGTCCTTCATACCAAATCAGTGCAATGATCTGCATCGGGATGATTTGTCTCAGAAAACACACATAAAAACGTACAAGTACGTGTCACCAACTTCATTTCCCCAGCAAAATCGAGCCAAAAGTGTGAGCACGTCAGCAACGCCGCATTTTACAATCTCTATTCCGAATCCAATCTTCCACTTGGGCTTCCACCTCCCAATAGCACGCGCTTTGCCATTAGCAACACTGCGAAACGCGTCAGAAGCCATACACTGACTGCCAGAACCACAGACGGTCCGCTGGGGTATACGTAGAACGTTGCAGATTTCCAGCATGACTGCACCAAAAGACGGCCTCGATTGATCGGTCTGACGCCTGGGGACCTTTCTTTTCGGATTGTTCGTTGTTGTAGTTGCAGCATGTGAAGGCCTACCAGCCGCGACGTATTATGGACCCCAAAAGGAGACAGGCCTCTCGGACTGATTCTATGGCACTTGCGCACACTTTTGTAGCGCCGATTGTTGTGAATCTCCGCTAACAATTGGTATCTTGCATATCCTCTTGTGGGGCGTTGAACGTGAACCTTTCGAAGGCTAGCGATCAATTCGGCCTTGGATGATGCATGAATAGAGTGTAGGCTGCCAGATCCGCTGATGTGAGTCAGCTGAGAATCGTGTGCGAGTGGTGGAAATTAATCATACTTCTCCGATCTATCGTTTTGTCGGACACAGAGAGTGCATGTTTGTCTATCATTTTCTCCTTGAGCTAAAGTTGTAAACGAATCGACCTCAGATTCTCACGCGATGTTCGTGCAGCAATGTGCCTGCCCAAACCTGAGGCGGAGGCACTTGAAGGGCGCCAATAGACGACGGTATGTCCTCCGAAGAATAGTCCAGATGCGAAGCTGTTTTCGAATTCCCAGCACCTGTCTCATTCATCCTGCGCATGCCACGGTAGATACCGTGTCCCTCCGGGGCCGCCCTAGACTTGCATATGCCGACCACACCCCTGCTTTCTCCCCATCGGAGAAGGGCTGCCTCCGCTTGTTGGCGTTGGTGGTTGGAAGGTGTCGCTTGACAGACAATTTTCATTGGAAAGACCATGGAGACGCTTCCACCACTGCCTGTGCCCCTGATTTCGTGGTAGGCGACGACTGAGAGGATCGAAGCGCAGTGTATGACAATACGCTGTTTATTCACTTCTGGGTCGCCGGGAGTAGCCTCCCATGCAAGGGAATTGGCCAGGATGATCGCTGCATCATACAAAGCAACGTTGGTAGCGGCGAATGTGTCTTCGAAGTAGGCAGTATGAGTTTCCGTAAGGATCCATTCTTGGGCGTCGGTCCGGAAACCAGATAGCTCTATGAAACGTGAATAATCGTACCCGAAACTGATGGTGTCTGCACATTGGTCCCAGTATCGAGCCAGCCATGAAATTAGGGTCTGCGCCTTGACTTCTACAATCCAACGGGCCGCTTCGTAAGCTGCGTCCTTTCGCTCCATTCTTGATCTCATATGGTTTCGCAGGATGAAGAGGCCTGGGACCTGGAGAAGAATGTCGGCGAGCTTATCGAAGGGAGTCTTATCATGGTGTTCATAAGGAACACGACACCACTCCTCCGAGGCGAAGACCGAGGGCCGCTCAAAGGCGATTCCAATATAGATCTTTGATCATCAGCCTCAGATGTCAGCGCCACCACAGAACACTCGAACTCACTGATCCAAGCCTGACACTGCGAAAGAGGTGGTGAATGGTACCATCTTGGCACTTCGCAGGGCCTCTCAATTCTAGCATTTTTCCAGCAGCCGTGATGTGCTGAGCCCATGCAGCGAAAGAGGTGGTCATGAGGGATTCGAAGAGGGAAAACAGGATCGGTGCACTTATAGTAGCTTCGCTGATCTTGTCGGCGGCGCTTTCGCCCTTTGCTAATTGAAGTTCCGTTTCATGACTTTCGAGGCGCTGGCATTCAAGGCCTCTGTCATACCAATGGCAGGCTTCCAATTGCATGCCTACATCACAATTCTTTTTCCCATAAAGAGCCATTGTAGCGGCGCGGATAGAGCATATGAAAGCGGAAGACGGTGCGAGGCTCAAGACGGACGGTAGCTCGTAGACCCATATATTTGGCCTGGTGGGGTTTGCTTTCGGGTTGAAGAAAGCAGCGATGAATTGCCGGAGGAATGTTGACTGACACTCATCAACCTTGGATGGCTGATATAAAGAAGGCAGTTGAACGCTATGGTAGCCTCCGCTGGTATCTCGCACCAAAGGCTGGTTACCCTCGAATGGTATCGTTGTTGATGACGTGTCAAAGATGGCCTCCGGTCTCACCGGCCTTTCTTCATCTGCTCGTGGAGAAGATGAGTGGCAGTGAAAGGACGGGGTAAAGGAGTGTTCCTTCGGCTTTACGGGCTGATTGTCTATAGAATCAAATGGTCAGCCATTCACCTCAATTTGGTTTTACGGGCCATGACCGCTGCATACCCCTGACCGTTCTAGAACTGGCATATCCTCCATTGATCGTATCTATGAACAAAATACCTTGCAGCGGGCCAGGACAAGACTTTCCAGAATAGAGACACTGGGAGCATTCTGGTAATTTCTCGTCGCACTGATTGGCCTATCAGCCGCCGTATTGGCTATGAGGACGCCTGATGATGTAGCACGCTGCAGCAATTATGTAGTTATGGGATGAGCTTGCCTTGATTCGGCGCTGGCGGCACTTTTGGCATCCTCTACTTCGACCAACATGACGGCCCATAGAGATAGCGGAATAATATGTTGGATGCGAAGAGCGAGAGTTATATCTGGGGATTGTGCAATTGTATTTACAACGTGCAAATATGTTTGAGATTCCTGGAAATCACCCCACTCTAGATGGACCAAAACAATTGGACGGTACGGAGGGTGTTTTAGAAATACATAAGGGGCGTCTCTTTGTAGCTGAAGTACAATAGGAGCAAGGTACCGACCGGTAACGACCCATAACGAAGCGTGATGAAAGAGGAGGGACCGATACTCCGCTTGCAGCGATTCGTCACTCAGATTGAGTTCGCGCTAGGAGATTCACTAAACCCAGAACAGCAGACTCCACCGTCACCACTCCAAGGCACAAATCACCTCGACAAGTACGCACAAATCCCAGCCTCAGTCGTCATTGTCATGCCTCTCGCTCCGCGCTCACCGTCTATACCTCCTCGCGGGTGTCAGAAACGATGTTATGTCGTATATAGAGCATAGAGCTGAGTTGTATCCTTCTATCATGGCTTGAGCTACTTCTTTCACTCTAGGCTTTCCATACATGGATCAATTCATGAAGTGGAGAAGTGGAGGTACAGATAAACACCTAGTCGAAACAGAGAGAGATTCTCTTGCAAGTGTGGTATGCAAAGGTAGGCATGCAATATAAATAAAATTCGAAGCGCCTGCATCGTCTCATTCACAGCAGCACAACATCTTCAGCTCTATCTCTTGAAAATCTTCCCGCCCGAAAACGTTTACAGCGTTGGGCAGCGTACTTGCGAGCGGTACTGCCATCCTTCTTCGGTCTCGTCATCAATTGTCATCACAGGAACATACACCCGAGCTTTCCTCCGACTCCAATGGTATGGTTTGGCATGTGATCATCCAACCGCTATACATCATCAGGAGACGAAAAACATCCTAACAACACCCCGTCCAGCACCCCTCCCGATCCTTTTTCTCAACCATAATCCACGCTCCAACCCCATCATGCGCAGCACCTACCTCCCCACGACTCACTTCCCCCTATCTCAACACACCGATCTCAGATACCGCATGATGCAAATTCCCCAAAACAGTCCGCTTTCCAGAACCTCACTCTCTATTCTCAAATTTTAGATACCAACAACCCTCACATCCCTCTCAAAGCAATATAATCACCAACAACTCTTTCCAAATTCTTACCGCCCCATCTCCACCACCTCCTTTACTAAAACCCCCGTTGCATTCCAAATCGACCAAAATGTCCCATCCCGAGCGAGTAAAGACCCATATTTTTCTCCATCATAAACGCTGAATTTTACACCTGCTCGAGAACCCTTGGCATCACAATCGTTTTTACAAGACACACCACATTCCCCCTCTCACCTCAACTTCGCACACCCAGAAATCCCCAACGTCCCTCCCCAACCTCCATCAATACAATCCACACAGCCATCCTCACTACCCCTCCCCAACTCAAACCCACAACCCCCTTCCTCCTCCTCAACGATCGATCCTCGCTCCATTATAAATCGTCATCACCAAGCTTCTCAATGATCATGTTACGGGTTTTGTGAAGTGTCTCCCAGGACACAAAAAGGCATCCAACGAGATACAACTCCATAACAACGCCCCATAAAACTCGATCTTCGCCAAACGATCAACGGCTGAAAATAGCCGGAGGGGCTCAAGTAAGATAGCTAAGGATCATCCACGACAGAATGTAGAAACAAGA
>JAABUK010002269.1_pt1 | contig 34932 bp, 39 predicted proteins | sample 5559141 | NCBI WGS metagenome assembly JAABUK01 (sample SAMN10711869, study PRJNA513367) | rock metagenome | isolation source: Antarctica rocks | place: Antarctica: Victoria Land, Pudding Butte nord | collected 2016-01-03
CCGGGGCAGGGATAGAAGAGTATTTCACCTAAAAAAGGGGCATGGCAGCAGACACACTGAAGCTAAACAGACTGTGAGAAAGGGGCATTCTAACAAGAGCCAATGCCCCCTCACGGGGTAGGGCCTCAGCCTCAGCAAGATTTGTAATCTATGCTGGCAACCATTGGGGTATGCCTTTTACAACAGGCCTATCAAGACTAAATCAATCAAAGGGGCATACTTCAGGCGGGCTCCAACATTGCCGGTCCTGTTGGCCCTCTCTGAGCCTGCCAGGTCCACAAAAGACAGCCTCCCCACTCTTGCTGTTGACTCTTCTTCATTTTCATGATCTGAGGCTCTGTACAATGCAACCTGCCCATGCACACAAACTGTGGACCATGCATGCTTGTGACATTCATCTGTTTGCCAGAACACAAACACACACACACACACACACACACACACACACACACACACACACATTCAAACACACACACGTGCGCGCATTCAAATAGGAGCATGTAGCAACTTTGCAAGCGCGGCACACAGGCGCATGTGCTTCTAAGGCACATCTGGCGATGAGTTCATGCCGCATGATGTTTACTTTCATTGCAAGCTTTCCATTTCCTTATTGTTTGTATGCTCAGCCCCAAATACTTCTGCAAAGTTAAAGCTGCAGAGCCAAACAGACAGAGGAACAGCTTCCAGCAAAGCACAGGTCAACAGACAGTCATACAGATCATTATACCGTGAAAACGGAGTGACTGCGGCTTGAGTGATAGTTGAGGGCAGTAGCTGCCTTCTGGCGCTGTCGTGCTCCCTTTCGCTGCATATCCATTGCTGCCCCAGCGCTGCCGACTGCCACCTGCATATGTCAGGCACTCAGTGACAATTGGGTTGATGTCATATGAGCAAGGTCTGTACAGGTGCACTCCTCTGATGCCGGCAGGCTCTTTGTCATTGCAATCCGTTCCTGCACATGCTCTGGTGATTGCAGAAGGAAGTGCTTGTCAATTAGAGAGAGCACTGCTTGTCCATTGGAGAGAGGACTGCTTGTCTGTTGGAGAGAGGACTGCTTGCCAATCAGACGGAGGGTTGCTTGCCAGTTGACAGAGAAGAGCTAGTTAATTGGAGAGAGAGCTGCTTCTTGCTTGGGAGGTCCAGCACTGCCATATTTTCAGGCACAAATACAAAATGCACGCAAACCAAACAACAAGCAAAATGAGCAAGACCACTGACAAGATGCCTGCAAAAGATGCAGTTTTTGCTCTGCCTATGGGCGTGCCAAAACTGACCACCATGTTCTGGAAGTAGTGAGGCCCACGTAGGGGTCTAGGTGCGTGCAAGCTGTCTAGAAATGCAGTGGCAGCTTGTCATTACTAGAGCAAATTTGAAAGCAGCCTTCTGGGCAGCCCAGTACAATACTTGGCTGCTCGTTAAATCGACGCCGAAAGGTGTAATTTTGTCTTTTAGTTCTGAAAGCAGCCTGACTTGACAGGAACAGCATTTTGAAATGCTGAACTGGCAGAGCCTGCTGCACTGCTCACATGGTACATGCCCTCATCAGCCAAGACAGGCAAAAGACGGCGTGTTTTACTGCGTAATACGGCGTATCACCGCGTTTATCTGTCATGCGCTTACCTCAGACAGGCCCCTGACGAAGATGCGGCCCTGACTGTCCTCCTTGAGGCGCAGGGCAGGGCGCTGGCCCAGAACAGCCCCAGCTTCCTCTGCCAACAGGTCGTAGATCTGCTCGTTGTACACCTCAAACTGCGACACATGCACTGACAGCTGCTCTGGGCTGTCTCTGACTTCCTGCAGAACAGCAAGCACCAAATGCATGTTTAGAAAAGAAAAGAAAAGGTAGGCCTACGCCTTTTGGTGTCATTTTGATGAAGAGCCAAGTGATATACCAGGCTGCCCAGGACACACGCATCTTTGAATCACTGGGCAAGAATTGTGCACTGAGCTGTTCTGCTGCTTTGTGCACATGGGTAACATGACCTGTGCATGATACATTTCAGACCTGATGATACACTCACAGGCAGCTGCTTTGCATTCTGCTTTGAATCTTGCATCAATGCATGGAGCAGGCCTGTGATTGTTCAAAACTCAGCTTGCTTTGCTGTTGTTGCTTGATGCCCAAACGCATGTGCACAGGATCTAATAGCTTATGTTATACAAGCGTGTCCAGGTCAACCAGACAGTCACTTGCAATGCTGTTCATTCTGCCATTTACTCATATACATTGACACACAGAAGATGACTAGTCTCTGCAAGCAACATTTCCTGTGCACCTGTCTTTGGGCTTCAAGCAACAATAGCAGAGCAGATTAAGTCACAATACAGACAGTAACAGCTGGGCATGAGTTGGAAGCTCTCTTGCTGGTTCATCTTTGCACCACAGTTGTGGTACAGGTGTCACCTGGAAGAGGAGATGAAGGGCCCTAGGCAGGACCCCTGGCTCAGACCGGGTGCCCTCTATGGTGTAGGTCTTGCCAGCTGCTGAAATGCCATACGCCATCAGTACTGCAGCTGCCTGCTGCTCCTGCACTAGGTGTCGCACCTGCAGCAGTCAGGCAGATACAAGCTTTACTCAGGTGGGTTGGAGAGACTTGCGCAAAGCATGGTGAACAGTCGTGCTTTGTCTGCTTGTTGCTGTTGTAGTACGTGCCAAGGCTGCAGCAGTAAGATAATGTGTCAGTCCTATGCTCATGTGCACATTGTATAGGTGATTGTCTGCTGGAATGCCATAGGCCGTCAGTGCTGCAGCTGGGTAAGTCTTTGGCTTTGGACGCCTTACCTGCATGTATCACAGACTGCAACAACTCTGTGCAAAGGCTGTGTGTGTGTTCAGATGGTGCAAATGCAATTAATCGTCAGTACTGCAACTATTTGCTGGTGCGTCATCAGCATCACTATGTGATAGAAAGTACGGCAGCATAATAGGGTGCAAGACATGCCCTTGATTTTTAGTAAGATAAGACCTTTGTAGGCAGGCACAATTCCTTGAAAAAGCAGAAGGCAGAGGCACAGGCATGTTGCAGTTGTTTGAGCCACAGCAGCAGAGCGCTGTCCATCTCTAGGCAAATGTTGAACAGGGTACAAGTCATAAGTACAAGGATCAGAACCGAATGCATTCTTGACCACTGCACCGTGCTGCAGCAGGCTGACCTGTGCAACTTCACCCAGCAAGATTCGTTTTAGACCTGTTCTTGAATGCGCAAGGACTTCAGGTTAACAGAAGAGATGCAGCCACTCACCAACGGAGCTGCAGTTGCTTGGAAGTACTCCTCTTGAGCAGTGTGTTCATTGAACACCCTGGTGAGGTTGTACGTCTGACCCCTATCACCGTTTTTGTACCCCTGAGAAGCTTCTGGCGGTGCAATTGCGACCGTGCTGCCAGACACTGCATGTATACAGTTCTCTTTGCTCCAGCTTGGGATTCCGTGCTGCATGGAAGGCCTGATGCGCATAACCACCTGCAGGCCAACAAGCTGGTGATGGCAGCAAACATTGGCGTGTTGGTGAACAGGCTTGCATGGCGACACCGATCTTGGACCTGATGCCTTTGTCACAGCAATATCAATATAGATTGCAGAGTATGTCCAACTATACAGCTGACCTGCATGCGCTCCAAGCTGACATCTGAGCGGCCCTGCGTCCCTGCTACTGCCAGAGGCTGATTGTGTGGGACACATGGAGCGACGAACTGAGGGCTTGGGGCGAAAAGGGACGTCAAGTCTCTGTGGGACCACAGTGATCAACTTAGCAGATATGGCACAGACCATGAAGCAGGCTGCTCAGCAGCCGACTGAAGCACAGTTACCTTGGAAACAACTCAGATATCCTGTTCTGGTCTGCTTGAGTGTACTGTTCATCATCTGAGCCTGAGCCTCCGTCAACCTGCATGCCTGACTGACGAGCACTGCCAGCAACAGCCGAAAATGTTATTCTTGCCAAAGGCTGGCTTCACCTTCAGCCCGCAACACTGCCTTTGCAGACCATAGCAGCAAGTGCTCACATTGCTTCGCTGCGGTCGGCCCGTGCGTTGACTTTGAACGGCAAAGTGGTGTTGGAAAGGATTCACAACACGCTATCGGCATGATTGATTGACGATACATTGTGAAGCGCTTTTCAGGCAGGTACAAAAGCTAAACGGCCTGACGTCGATCACATTAAGGCGCCCTTCGAAGTCTCCTGCTAGCAGTATTGCTGCCGCATGGACTCGAGTGGGCAGACACCAGTTCAGCAGTCGTATATTGCCCTATTTCAAAGCTTGCAGCACACTGCCAACGCTAAATACTTCTCCGGTATGTCATACACCACATCGCAGCACAATTAGTTGCACTGGGTGCAGTCTTTCAAGCAGCTTGTATGCTTCAGGTCTGTATGAAAAGCCTGCAAACTTTGAACAGCAAGGTGTCTCAGCAGTGACCGATAACCCTCTGAAGACCTTCTTGACCACTCCAAAACTGAGCGAGGAGTACGCTCAGTAAGTCTCCAGGATTGCATGTGTCTAGACTAGTCGCCAGCAAATCAGATGGTTATCTGGCACCAGTTACTGTCACAAAGCATTTTGCCTAGTTTTAGCTGTTGTAGCTTCAAGTAGCTTCTTTTTCTAGGCAAAGTGTGCTTGCGCAGGTATTTGCAACCGCAACGCTAAGCTCAAAGTAGGAGCAGCCGCCAAAGAGCGTCTCCCTGCAGCTGCTGATCCAGTACCAGTGACCTTGGTCGGTGGTCCTCTGCCAAGCATGTCAAACGCAGCTGGAAGTTCAGTTTCTGCTGTTGCCAGTCAGACTGTACAGGAGCGTAGACTGATGGGCCTTAGCGTCTTTGATCGGCATCAATCGCTAATGAAGAATGCCATCAAATACTACAGGGCCCAATTGCCACCCGAGCAGCAAACTGTCAAGACAGACTATGATGTCCTGAAGGAACAACACAGGTCTGTTGCTGCGTCTACAATTCTGCAGCCCATTCTGCAGCCCATTCTGCAGCTCTACAAGAAGCTCTTTGGTATTATTCTCAATTGTGCACAAATACTGGCTGCCAGCTTGTTGCTTACAAGCTGTGGTGAGATGTCTGATGAGCATCCCATGCGTCATGAACCGAGAAGGCAAATGCTTCAACCCTTTCTGCAACCTTCTTTACGTAGTCATGTTCAATGCACTGCATGCTTTGCAATGCTGCAGCATGTCCTATACAGTATCAAGGGTTGGAAAGCCCACCTGCATGCACATTTCTCATCAGCTCACACATCCTGCATTCATGTGCACAAACATCATGTGACGTCTTCTGCAGGTTTGTGCGCACTGCAGAGGATGACAGCAATGACAGCTGGGAGGTGCGCATGGCCCGCCGCTACTACGCCAAGCTGTTCAAAGAATATGCTGTTGCTGATCTGTCCAGATACAGGGTGAGGCATCAATACAGCATGCTGTACCTGCGCTAGAGTGCAGCAGCAGAACCTGCTGCGCCAATGCTTGAAAACATGTGCAGTGCTCATGGAAGCCCATGGGAAGCAGAGAGGATGCATGATTGAGTGCGCCAGCAGAACTTTATGTGTCAGTGCTTAAGCAAATGTGCAGTGTTCATAAAAGCCCATAGGAAGCCAAGGAGTGCATCATTGAGTACAGCAGCAGGACTAGATGCATCAATGCTTGAGCAAATGTATGGGCAGCTTGTCGTAATACTTGGCTTCTCATCAAATTGACGCCGAAAGGCGTAGTCTTTTCTTTTCTTGAGCAGATGCGTGGTGTAGACGCAAGCAACAAATGAACTCAAGAAATGTCCAGTTGAGTGTGAGATGTTGTGAGCGCAGGAGAGCAAGGTGGGCCTGAGATGGCGCACTGAGAGGGAGGTGGTCATTGGCAAAGGCCAGTTTGTGTGTGGCGCCAAAGGCTGTGATGAAAGGCGAGCATTAGCCAGCTATGAGGTATGACTGTGCTCCAGCACTGGCTAGCTTCTTTGGCTGTATTTGCTGATGCCATCATTTACCTATGTAATTGTGAGCAAACGCTCACAGCTGATGAGACAGCAGTGGTAAGTCAAGTATCATAGGTTTTTGTGCCATGACTGTGCAAATGTGCTGCAGGTCAACTTTGCTTACAAGGAAGCTGGAGAGCACAAGCAGGCCTTGGTGAAAGTCAGGGTCTGCCCTAAACATGCAATGCAGCTCAATCACAAGCAGAACCAGCAACTGATCAAGAAACGGAAACAGGAACTGCAAAAGGAGCAACTGAAACACAACAAGCGTCAGAAACACCCTCAGAAGGCGTCAGGCAGCAAGTCGGATCACAGCAGTATCTCAGATGACAGTACGAAGAGTCATGGTGCATGGGAGACAAAAAGTCAGGACAAACACGGGAAGGCTAGCATGGTTGATAAACTGTTTGAAGGGTTGTTTGACTGACATGCACCTGAGATTCATTAAGAACAACACATATTCTGAGCACATCATGTAGCTCCTGACTGCATAGGTTTTGCAATCATTTTATGGCAACTTTGATGTGCTTCCAAGCCTTAAGTCAGGTGTGTGTGCAGTTACACACATGTGAAGTGGGCTTATGCACACATCGATGCTTTGCAATGCGCAAAAGCATGCACATGTGCATCTGTAGCATATTTAGTACCCACGACACCAGATGTACATGATTGGCGGTAATCAATTGCTCGGTGCTCACTAGTTCCGAACCCATGTTGAAATACTGGGGCCTCAGATTTGCAAATCGTGAGGTTGCACAGCTGTGATGTGACAGGCTTTAAACTTTAGTTTGAAACTGAGTGATAAGTAGGCATGCAATGGGGCTTCAGATTTGTGAGGCTGCATAGCTTTGATGTGACAAGCTTTGAAACTGCAAGTAAGCAGGCATGCAATGTGTAGGCTACTGCAAAATATATGTCTTACATCATAGGCTGGCAAGTCACTGAGAGTAGGCAAAACAGCTGTCATGCAAATGGCAGTTTGTAATTGCTAACAGGCAACATAAAGTACACAACGAACCGCACTCAGCTTTTCAGGACTCTGCTACTATGCATGTCAACATAAAAATCATCGCCGTAAAATGTTTGACACAAGCACGCTTTTCATTATACCAGGTACCAAAAGTCCTTGATTCAGCAAGGGTATCTAAAAACCAGAATTTCAACAAAGTGGAAAAATTGCTAACAGTGTACAACAAGGTCAGGTGACATAACAGGAATTGCGCACAGCATAGCACAACTCAGAAGATCAAATAGGCACAGCAGAATTTGCATCGCTGGCAGCCTCATCATCAGAAAAAGGTCCAACAGAAATCAGGTCATCCGATGCAGCTTGGGCATTTGGAGCTGGGGCATCTGGAGCTGGAGCTAAAGCAAGCACAGATGGCTCATCATGCAGTGTGAGGTCAATGATTGTGGGGGTGACTCCCACAATTTCAGCACCCCGCACCCTGAATGTGCCTTCAAATCTGATCATCCCAAGTCTGTCCATCCAATCATGTGACACAGGGGACCTTGCACTTTCTTCCACAATGGAGTCCAAGGTGTTGCACATCTGCCTGGCTTCATTGTCGCGAGCTACAGCCCTGACAGGCTTGCCGTTGCGCAATATCAACATAGCCAACCTAGGTGTCACCAAGTGTGCTTCACCACCACTACCACATGCACCTGTGACAACATGCCATTAAAAAATCATCAAGGAAAAAATGCTGAACCAGCTCATAGCAAAAATACAGCTACAACTCACCACATGCTTGCCCAAGTGGGAAGTCCGCTGTCACAGGCACTGCTACAAATGATGTGCTGTTACAATCTCTGTAAAGACATCGGCTGTCCCCAGGGAAAAGCACTGGACTTTCAACAACAGCTGTTCCAGTGACTGTCAATACTGACAAGCGCTCCAGCAGCAGAATAGGCAAAGGGGCAGATATTTCAGTCATGCTGTAGTCACGGCTCTCACCGTGCCCCCAACAAACATCTTCTTGGTGAGCGAGTTGCCGCTGCCTGAGTTTATGATGACAGTCATTTCAGGCAGCACATGAAGCAAACACCTGTCGCATTGCATACACAGCGTGCTACATGTTTTGGTAGACTGTGACTACTGCATTACATTGGTTGCTGGTTGCACCTTATACACAGGCACACCTCAAAATGCTTGTTGGGTCCAAATGACTTAGAATGAGGGGTTCTCAGAATACACTGAGTGTTATTGCTATTCATAATCATTGAATTACAACAAGATGTCAAATTCTGAATCTCAATGCCGCCTGCTAAAATGCTGTGTCACAACAACTTTGATACCTTGGCAACAAATCAAGACATTCCCTTGAAGTAGAGTGTTGCAGTCACAAAAAAGCGCAGCATCAGCTTTGCACCAGCTTTCACACGCTGCTGACGACAACAACGCTCAACAGCTACTTCAACCCGCTCACCTGGCTTAGTCCTACTAAACACCTGTTGGTATGAAGAGTCTATGTAAAGCTGAATACAGGTATCACCATGAGGGAGCATCTTTGGCAAACGAAGTTCAACATCTGGCTGCAGCAAGCCAAGCTCTTGTTGGGCTCGAATGGCGCGTTCCAATGCTTCAGCTTGGTCAGCTGTGAAACTGCCTAGCCCTGTTAAATCGACCAATCTCAGTTTGCGCAACTGAGATACCTCAACAAAACTATCTACGCACACCTTGGGCCAGCGCGCAAGTGAGTCAGTAATCATACCTATACTAGTCAAATTGGGAAAGATGCACACGATGTGCTTCAAACCTTGTGCGTCTAAGTCACAACAGGACACTAAGTGCAGCTGAGCCATGTTGGGATGTGTGACTAGCTCAGACCCTGTAAAAGCATCGGGTCTGAAGATAATGAGTGAAGATAGATGTGCCATGGTGCCAACATGTTGAAACTGGGCTGAAGACATGAGGTCTAGCCGCAATGAAGTGATGTTTGCACAACCAGAGGTGAGCCCTTGTAGCGCACAGTCTGCAATGCTGTGACTGTCATAGAACCAAATAGAAATACCTGTTGTAGCAACAACACTGCCCAACACATGTGCACTGGATGAGGAGATTGTAGAAACATGCGGTGTCAAGAACTTCAGGCTTGTCAGAGTCAAGAGTGCCAGGTATGTAGCGTCGCTCCATGCATGGCCCTCAAGCTGAACCTTTCTCAAGCCTGCCTTGTTGCTCAAGAGAACAGCCTCACAGCACGTCTCACGAGCCAAGCCTGCATGTCTCAAGTGCAGAGCTAGCTTCTGAAGATGGCTCAGCTGTCCCAAGCTCTGTAAAGCTGGACCGCCCAAACAAATAAGCTCAAGTCTTGTCAGGCAGCTGAAGGTGGCGGTTCATGCCATGGAGGCATCAGACATGATGTCATCCCTGCTCTTTATATTGTAATCTGAGATGCACAGCTCCTGCAGAGAGTTGCTGGCATTTGACAGGGCCAAGATGTGAGCTGCTGAGACGCAAGGCACCTTCTTGAAAGCCGCAGAGGGACGCCATGCAGTTTTCAGCTTGGAGCACTTGACGCGCTGTATCACAGGCGCCATCTGTGCCGGGACATGTGGTGGTGGCAAAGCATGGTCAGCTGAGGACGGCTTTAGCTGAATACACAGTTCTACACCCTTTTGTGGGAGTATGACAGAAGCTTCTGCTATGCTCCTGATGTCTGCTGCCAAGTCGCACTCTGAGCCCTCCTGATAACTCAGGGCCACCAGTAGTCTGCATTTAGGTAGTTGGACGCCCTGCAACAAGATATATCTTGAGCTACTGCAAAAACAAAGCTGGATTGACAACAACACCTTAAAGCGCCACTGTGCCTGATCATAGTCAGGACAAGCAGCTGCGCTTCAGTTTGTGTTACCTGATCTGCCAAAGGCTCCAGCATTGTTGCACAAGTTGCAGTGTCATGCAGCTCCACCTTAAGGCAACACTGAACTTGGCTATTGTAGATCTGCAGGTGTTGCAGCCTGGACAACTTGACTGACACTTCGTTCCACGCAGAAAAAGACAGTGAGGTCACAAGTTTGAGGAGACCAGACGCCTTGGCAGCGGCGGCCCAGGAACTGCTAATCTTTCGACAAGTCCATAGGTCGTGAGAGAAATGTTCTTCATGACAGTCTCAATGACCTCTCGCGGCAACTCCGTCCACGTACTGACCTGCACACCGGTTTCACTTGCAAAACTACCCACGCGATGCGGAATCCACGAAGCCAGAATGAGTATGTAGATCATGAAGTACCTGTAGGGGCTCTTCTGCACTCCACGACAAAGCCATAATGATGATTGCCAAAAATCAGATGTGCGTTGGGATCAAAGTGCTCGGTCTTTTGGTCGTCGGCAAGTGCTCAAGACCAATCCCTCTCGCTCCCTCTTTTTTCAAGCCACGTAACGCCAGATGGCAAAACATGAGGGTACTTCTCGAACACACTGCATTCTGAGGTCTCGCAGCGCTTGAGCCCAGCCACACTCCGGCACTGTCAATCGCTGACGCAAAAGGCAGATATGTGCACATGCTCAACAATACAGAAGCCTGACAAAAATCATACCAAAACCTGACAAAGATTTGACAAGTCAACAATGTTAACAACGTTGCAAATCAACACACCAGCAAAATCCAGCTGGCTAACTAAAGCGTTGGCAGTATGACTGCTGCTGGAGCATTGCTGCTGTTGTTCATGCTTTGCAACATTGCGGCCAGCCCTCCTGCTCCTTCAGGCTTGCCCAGCTTGTCAGCAACCACCCTCCATTTGCTTCCTGTCTTTGTGCTGACAGCCTCCTGACCTGCAACATCAGCTTGCGTCATTTTTCTGCTGTGGTCTCACACCTCACTTTTCTACACTGAGGCTTGAGTGCTGAAGTCAGCAGGTCAAGATGTTCAATCTGCAAGCATTTTGCATGAATCCAGGATCCTGAAGCTGCAGTTGTGTGTACAATGCAAGGTCCAGACGTGTTGTTTTGCAGCATTATGCTAACTGTAAGCGCTCAGATCCTTGCCCTCAGAATATCAGATCTGAGGGCTTTGCAGCAGAAGAACATAAAGAAAGTGAAATATCTAAACCTTTTGGCGTTGACTCAATGAGAAGCCAAGTAAATATACCGAGCTCCGCAGCATCTCACCTTCAGATTCAGGCGTGGCAGAACCTTCCAGTTTGGGCACATCAAACTGCTTTTTGCTGGCTGATGCCTTCAGCGCCCTCATCTTGTTGATGATGGACATCTTGTTGAAGGTGCCGCGGCTGCGCTTGATGGTTATGTTCTGCAGGCGTTTCATGATCACTGGCAGGCTGTGTGAGTCCTGCCCGCTGTTGAACACCGACCCACTGACAGTGTTGGCCTGCAGTCAACAACGTATTCAATATGGCTCACTTCAATATGCCTCACTGCAACATGCCTTTCTTCAAAACGCCTTACTTCAGTATGCCTCACTTTAATATCCTGCATCTTACCTCACTGTGCAGAACACTGTCAGATACGTTTCTCAAATGCAAGGATCCAGACTAGATCCAGACCCAGATCCAGACTAGATCCAGACCCAGATCCAGATTAGATCCAGACCCAGATTAGATTACTCATAAAATCTTGGCCCAGCAAAGCAGAAGGCAGCGTTGGTGTCCAAACAGTTGGTGGAACCATAACCTGATTATTGCATTACTGATGTCTACCTGCACCCTGTGCATGTGCCAATTGCACAGGAAGCTCACGCAAGATGCAACACTACTGTGAGGAGTTCCTTCAAAGAAGACACTGATGCTGTGACCAAAAAGCAGGCTGGCATCAAGACTGGGTCAATAATGTCTTTGACAGCAGGTACTGAGCTTCACCAGGGCCAGTATACCAACTTACTCCGGCTGTAGAGCATGAGTGACACCTGGGATGAACGTTTCCTGGTGGTGGTCAGCACAGCTCAACATGTATGCCTACAGGCTCACTGCTTTTCGGAAAGACAAGAGGCAAAGTTGTACGGAGCCAGCAGCTGAGTTTTTGTAAGTGGTAAGAATCAAACGATCACCACTTCTCACAACTACGCTTGTCACCAGCTGCGTTGTACAAGGGCATGCCAATGCATACGGACTAGTGAAACAACACCTGGAAGAAGAGGAAGGCCAGTTGAGCTCACTGTACAGTCAGTAGACTTACCGTATGGTCCGCCATGTCAGGGTCCAGGTGTAACAGCCCTGCCCTCACATGGTCCCTTGTGCACATGTCAGTCCCATCTGCTGCTGCTGCATCGGCTATGGCTGTCTCTAGCTCCTTGTAGTACTCTATCCTCTCATTAAGAAATTGGTCTCGCACAGCCTCAGCAAACTCGCCTGCAATTCAAGATCCTGGTGTCAGGATGGTGCATCCCAAGAAAGAGATAACTTTGCAACTGTACGCCAAGGATGGAGTAGTGCCAAAGAGACAGAGAGAATAAAAAAGTGTTTGCCAGCACAATTGGCGTGATCACAGGGGCCTAGACGAGCCAAAGTGTGTAGAGGTGTGGCGGAATGTGATGGCTGGTGCAATGAAGGTGCAAGTCTGATGCAGGATGATGGTGCAAGAATGCCAAAAGGAGTCGAGAACAGCATGCTACCAGCCAAAACAGGCCGCAGAAAAATGCAATGATGGGTTAGAGTAGGAAAAAGTAAACATAGAAGCAGATGAGGTGTTGGGCTGCATATTTGATCAAACAGCTGCAGGATTGTATCAGGAAGCTCACAATGCAGAAGAAGAAGAAGAGAAAATGCAGCAGAAGAAGAAGAGGAAGAAGAAACAAAGATGCAGCAGAAGAGGAAGACGAGGAAGAAGATGAGAAGGGAGATAATGGTAGCCTACCCTGGTTGTACTCCCGGTCCTCCTCAAAGAGCTTCTTGTACAGCACTTTGCTGCCCGGCTGATCCTCATCCAACGCCTGCACCCAGGGTCATCAACTAATGTTAGTAGGAATTTTTCTCTAATCAAATAAGATCAGGAGTAACACTTCAATTATGAAACAAGGTCAGGGGGAATACTGCAGTGATCAAGCATGGTGCAGAAAATTACTTCTGTGACATCAAGTAGGGAGGGATCATCCATTTTTTGGACAGTCTGACCAATGTACCGTACCTAGATGCACTAGTTGGTGGTACTCTTACACGAAGATGCTTGTGCAATCTTATGAAGTTTGGTAATGTCCAATTTGAAAATGCATTTCAGTGTATCTGAGTCAAGACTAATGGTCTCCCAGGCGCGGAGTTTAGCTGTACACTATGAGTGAGCCAGCTCTCCAAACACAGTGATGTTTCTGTATCTTCAAAAGCTTTTAAAGCAGACCGTCATTGTGCCGTGAGACGTGTATGTGATAGAAGTGCTAAGATGCAACCAGAACTACACGTGTTCTGACATGTGCAGTTGAGTTCGAAGCCTTGCCTCAGTCACAGAACTACATGGCCTGGTTCCCTGCTGAAGAAGAGCAGAAGGGAAGGGCACAGCAGGGGGAAGAAGATGGACGGCATGCCAACGTAGAAACGCACAACACATTTCAATCTACTGGTTAAGAGGTCTTTGTTTGCCGCGACACTATTCAGCAAAAAAACAATGCGTGCAAGCATGAAGTTTAAGAAGATTTCAGCTACAACTATAGGGAAAATGAACATCAAATCCAGGAAAACCAAAAAGCCAACCTGCATGAGCTCGTCATGGCGCTCTTCTGATTTGCCGCCAGGCTGGCCGACCCTGAAGAAGGCCTTCAGGGCATCCCCCAGCTCGCCCTTGCCCAGGCTGCTAGTGGCCCTGCCCTTGGCCTTGTCCAGCTGAATGAACAGTGCCTCCAACTCCTCCTGTTGAACACACCGTGCAAGTTCTGAGTGCAGCTGACACATTGCAGAACACTCCTTTGAACATTTGTGTGTTGGTCTGCAGATAGATCTGCACATGTGATGCACAACTCTGTACGCAGCGTTTGATGTCAAGACTGCAAATGTGCTGAACATGATGCCACCACATATATTCAAGTACCTTGTAGTACCTGTTATGTACATGTATAACATAAACATGATCTGCCATGGACACGTGCTCTGGGAGATATGGCAGCCATGTAAAACATGAACATGAGCTGCCATGGACACATGCTCTGGGAGATATGGCAGCCATGCATGGGCGAGCCACCCACAGCATCTTGATTTTGCAACAGTCATTGCACATAGCCTGATTGCAGTGGTCACGTGCAGCATGGCATACAGCATAGCAATAGCACCCATGCATGTGGAGTGCATCATTAAATAGTCTATATTTCATATAATCATTGTCCTACAAACATAACCGCAAATCCTAGATAAATTTGCACGTGTCTGTTTCATCATCTTATAGATCGTGAATAGCAAACCATGGGCACAATACTCTGCTGTGACACGGTGACAAGACAGACCGGAGTGTGCAGAGATGGCCAGATTTGGCAACCTGCAGCTGAATTCAGTACCTGCAGCTGAATTTGTTCCACATAAACGTCCTCCTTCACCTCTCCCCTCAGAATCTTGAGGAAGAGCTCACAGTCAGCGTCCCAGCTGTACTTCCAGCATCCATACAGCAAATTGTACCCAGTCTGCAGCCATGCATCACCTCTGTGGCATGCATCAGGTGTATGGGTCAATATTGCAGAGCATAGGGTTTGTACAACAGTCAAGACAGTGCATGCACAAGGTGTATGAATCAATATGCAGACTTCAGGATTCATATGACATTGAACACAGTGCATGCTTAAGGTGTACGCGTCAATATGCAGAGTTTGTGCTACATCGAATACAGTGCATGCATGGGAACGTAAATCATATACATGCTTGTAGGTTGCACTTCCCTGTGATTTGCAACACCAGTAGGTGCGTGGACAAATTATGGCAGGCACATCTCTGTCAAGGCATGACTTTGCCTAGGGTTCAGAGCATGATTTGGCCTTAGGGTCAGGGCATGGCTGTGCCTAGGGCTCAGGGCATGGCTTTGCCTAGGGGTCAGGGCATGGCCTTGCCTAGGGCTTAGGCCCAGTTGCTCACCTCAATCACAGCCTGATGCAAGCCTTTGGTCTTCTGCAGATGCAGGAAGATCATCTCCACCAGTTCTATGCCTGCTTTGCCTGCTTTGCGGTGGGCCATTCGAACCTTCCAGATCTCCTTGACCAGCATCTCAGTCTGGCGCTTTGTGATGTTCTTGTTGCGCACCCTGCTGCCAGTCTTTAACACCCGAGGAATGTCTAGTCCGGTACCCATGCTGGGAAAGTCAGCCTGCAGATTTGCCTCATCCTGTGAGCAAACAGCATGTCTACAAACTGGTAGAATGATGGCTATGCATTGTTTGCCGGTCTTGAACACCCGAGGGATGTCTGGTCCGGTACCCATGCTGGAAAAATCAGCTTTGAAATTTGCCTCATCCTGTGAACAAACAGCATGTCTATAAACAGGCAGAATGTTGGCTATGCATTGTGTTGCTGGTCTTGAACACCCGAGAAATGTCGGGTCCGGGACCCATGCTGGGAAAGTCAGCCTTCAGATTTGCCTCATCCTGTGAGCAAACAGCGTGTCTACACACTGGCAGAATGCTGGCTATGCATTGTGTTGCCAATCTTGAACACCAGAGGGATGTCCGGTCCAGTACCCATGCTGGGAAAGTCAGCCTTCAGATTTGCCTCATCCTGTGAGCAAACAGCATGTCTACAAAAAGCAGAGAGGTGGCTATGCATTGTGTTGCCGGTGTTGAAGACTGAGAAATTTTGGGTCAAGTACCCATGCTTGGGAAGTCAGCCTTTAGATCTCCCTCATCCTGTGAACAAGCAAATGGGCAGGATGATGGCTACGCATTGTGTTGCCTGTCTTGAACAGCCGTGTAAAATCCAGTCCATCACCCACACTGGGAGACATGGCCTTCAGATTTGCTTCATCCAGTAAACAAATACTGCGTTGCATGCTGACTAAGAGCAGGTCCCTCAAATAGCCACCCTGCATGAATATGACACTCTTAAAGTATTGCCATATAGTGTTGCCCCAAAATCTGAATGACGTCAGCCTCTGCCCGGATAGCTCAGTTGGTAGAGCGCTAGGCTTTTAACCTAGTGGCCATGGGTTCGAGCCCCACTTCGGGCACTAGCATGGTGACAAACCATGATCAATGCGGCAGGGGGTAATTCTCTTTTAGCTGTGCAGAGTTGCATTGTGTGGGTCTGAGCCCTCCTTTGGGGGGTGAGCAGTATCACTGGAAAGGGGTTGCCTATTATTGGTGATAGTTCGCGTTATCTAAATGAGCGCCTTTGCCCCCCGCCCCCCCCATGCACCCAACATGCACGCACTCAAGCACTCTCAAATACACCCAATGAACTCGTACCTACACTTGTACTTGTACACACACACACACTTGTACTTGTACACACACACACACACACACACACACACACACACACACACACACACACATACACAGAGATACGTCAAGCAGAAGAAGACATGGCACTGCCACTCAATTCTGTTTTTGTTACTACTTTTGTGCTGACAGTAGTGGCATACCTCCTCTTCCAGCATCTCAATGTACTCATTGATGGGATTGGGCACCACAGCTGCTTCTTCAGCTTCCTTCTGCCTGGCAGCTGCCTCAGCCCTAGCCCGTGCCTCTTCTTCAGATCCGGCATCTGATGCAGTCCCCAGCAGCGGCTTCTTCTTCTTTGCTTCTGCCAGCTGGCGTCTCAGGCTGTCATTCTCAGCCTCCACAGCTGAGACTCTGTGAGTTGTTGGGATGCGAGCAGCATCAATCTGCCTCTGCAAACTGCTAATGCTGTTGCCCTGCAGACAATCCCTTGTCAGGACTCAAGACAATGCGTTGTCAGGACGCAGACGGTTCTGACCTACAAAGCATCCTGTACTTGAGTTTGCGCCTTGTGAGCTTGCATATGGTTTTGGCCTGTACAGAGTGTTTAGAAATTGAGGTAAACCGTCTAACAGCCGTCCCATGCGCTTTGCTTCTGAGCAGTATACAGAGTGCATGCTTTGCTCTAGCGGCGTTCATGCATTGCACATTTGGCAGGCTCAAACACCAGAAACACCTTTTTGCTGAAACTCTGTGCTGAAGCAGTTGGCACCGGGCTGACTGTTCGCGGTTGAACTTCATGCTTGGAGTCTAAATTGAGCCAGGCCTATATAGTGCACACAAAAATGACCTAGATACAGGGGCCCTTGCTGATGTGGCAGGAGCATTTGCTAATGTGGCAAGTGCTTCCTGGTCCCAAGCAAGATCTACACAATGCAGAGGCGCCTGACACCAGTCCCCGGGTATTTCTGAGCTGAGATGAACACCTTCAAACACATGCTTCCTCGGAAACAAAAGCTTTTTTTGTATTCCTGAGGGCTATACCTGGAAGTGCCCCCTGAGGGATCCATACCGGTCAGTGGTGTAGGCGTAGCCTCTTGCACTGCCGCCACACATGAAGTCTACCAGCAGGCTCCAGTCGTGTCGCCCTTCCTCCTGTGATCAGACACACAACTGTCATGACAGGCAGAAGCTGTACAGTCACTCTAAGCAAAACCCCGCCACACATGAAGTCCACTAACAAACTCCAGTCGTGTCGCCCTTCCTCCTGTGATCAGACGCACAAGTGTCATGACAGGCAGAAGCTGTACAGCCACAAATCCAGCCACACATGAAGTCCACCAACAGGCTCCAGTCGTGTCGGCCTGCCTCCTGTGATCAGGCGCAACTATGAACAAAATAAATAGACAAACTGACAAGTAGAAAAGGTGTCAAACTGTCATGACAGGCAGCTGCTGTGTAGTCACTCTAAGCAGAATCATCATCCATGGTTGGTGACTGTGCTGAAATACATCTTGGTGGTGCGAGTGTGGCAGCTGTTTCAAATGCTAGCACCCTTATGAAAATAGTACAGCATGAAGCAAGCAAAAAACAGCCTATACCACGCATTATTATTGATGCTGACTGTGCTGTTTTTAGTCGAACAGCTGATGCAGCCTTCATCTTTACTATGCAATGGCTCTGAGCAATCTACTTTCATATACAAAACAACATGATAATGAACCTTTACTTGCAGCTGGTATACCTGCTGACAAAAACGAAATCTGTGTCTCAGATGATTAAAGACCTATCAGTCAGATGTGGAAGAAGACTGACCTGTGTGTGTGACTCAGCAGTGAGTTGCATGTGGCGCTGCAGCCATGCCAATTGCTGCCCAGTGAGATGAGTAAGGAAGGGCTGGAGGGAAGCCTGGGCAAGGGCTGTTGCAATGTCCTGCCTCACAAGAGCCCTGTCTGCCAGGGGCTTTGCCATGCAGGCAAAGATGAACGGCGCAGACTGCAGCACGCTTTGATGCTGTGTGTCTTCTTCTCCCAGCAGCATCCTGGCTAAATCCTCAACAGGCCATTTCCTGCAACAAACTGCTCTTTTCTATCCCGAGACGTCATCCCTACACTGGAAATCTAAAATCAGAAACGCCTGCGGACAGCAAAAACGCGTTGCTACATGGGAAAGGTGTATTAGGGACACCATAAGCTTGAGACTGACTTGGACAAATGTTCCGGCGCAAACAACAATGCTGCATGTCTTGCTTCCTCTTCAACATTTGCTATATTCTCAACTGGTCAGATCACACAACAATGCTACTCACAGGCATCCTTGGAACAGCAGACCAACCAGCACTTCTTCTACAGAGCCGACCTTGACTGATGCCAACCTTGCTTCATGTCTGCCTTTGGCAACAAGCGCAGCAAAGCAATGACCCAGGTCCAGTCTCAAACCCTTGAAACATGGGTCTAGGGTCCATGCCCTCCCATACCTGTGAGCATCAAAAGCAGCACCCAGCTTCTTGCAGCCCTCAGGGGTGAGCCCATCGAAGGCCCTGAGCCCAGGCCGGGGGGTCAACCCCTCAGCTTTTGCAAGGGCAGCATCACGTTCGTTGATGGCAAGCTCTAGCTTTGACTGCAGCGGCACTACCTGCTCTGACTGCCTCTCTAAATCACCTGCGTTCTCATATGCCTGCGGCACATCAAAAGTGACTGTCATTTCTAATCGTGCAGCCATGCTACATTTGCCACAACAGTGCTGAATCAGTAGCAGCTCATTCCCCAAAACATACACTCTGAGTCACCTGCAGTGGACACAACATGTATTGTACCTCAAAGGGTCTGAGAGATGTTGTGATCATGCGCCTGTGTTTCGTCAGTCCAGCTTGAACAGCACGGAGCGAGCTGGTGCAAGAGTTGAGCAGGCCTGCAGTGCTCTGACCCTTTGTGACAAGATACATCAAGACACTTCTGTTTGGTAGTGTTGGTCACAGACAAAAGTTGCTTCAAATCTTGTCTGCCCCAAGTCTCACTCACATTGTGCATGATGTGCTGCATTGCATTGCAAGGAGTGGATCGCAAGCTCCTGCTCACCCAGAATCTTTTGGGATTGCCACGCTGCCTCTGTGTCACAAGCCAGTCCCAAGGACACTGTGTCGTACAAACCCCAGGGCAAGCTTGGGATCCACTCAAGCTTCTCTATGAGCGTACAACGCCTGACAGCATTGTGTCCTCTCTTCATTTCTTTCTTCACAAAGCTATCACACAAGCTTACGCCCGTGTAGACTGAGCACAAACAAGACCTCGCTGACCCTGCATGTTGCGCTTCTGGCAGATCAGCTACAAGGACGTATCACCCCACAAAGCAGGGCATGCAAAGTTTGCACCCAAAAATTTAGAACACTGCAGGAAGGGTACTCAGCAAATGAGTATTGCACCTTGTACAGTTCTTTGCACCCAAAAAATCCTTAGAACACTGCAGGAAGGCCACCCAAAAGCTGAATGATGTACCTCGTACAGTTCTTTGCGGCACTCCACCAGCAGGCGACGCAGCTCCTTGTTCTGCTTGGCCAAGTAGCCCGGCTCAGCCTCTGCCAAATCATCTATGATGGACCCTGGCCGCATCTGCACATGCATGGTATGTCAGTACATTGTGTCCTTGTTCTGCTTGGCCAGGTAGCCTGGCTCTGCTTCTGCTAGACCATCTATGATGGGCGTGGCGGCATTCGCACATGCATGGTGCATCAGCACATGGTGCATTAGTACAAGGTGCGTCAGCACACTGTGCGTCAGTGCATGGTGCATTGCATCAGTACATGGTGCGTCAGTGCATGGTAGATCTGAGCTTCAGGCAGCCTCAACAGCATTTGCAGCATCAACAGTGTATCAACAGTGACATTCTGGAGGTAGTTATAGAAACTGATTTGTCATACACAAAACAGGATGAGATGCATTTTTACTCCAGCACTCATAGTGAGACAAGCAGCAATATAAAGTTCACACTCTGTTGTTCGGCATGCATGGTCCTGCATCAAGGCTCTACTGTCTATTGTGCCTGCAGGCAGATCCATACCTGCCAACTCATATTTGATATGCAGGACCTCACAGAGGGAAATAGTGGGGACTGTATGTATCTTGTCCCAAGCAAAGACACGTTGACTGGACAAACTCAAAAGTCATCACTATGACTGCACAGCTGACCTGCAAGGAGTTGAAAAGGCCATCGTTCAGAACAGAATTGCATCTCCCCAAGGGAGCCCCCCCACCAGACCCCAGGCCTGACCCCCCCGCACCCTGTAGGGGACCGCCTGCAGCCCCAGGGAAAGCTGCTGGCATGCCAGATGCCATGCGTCCCAGGGCTGTTTGGGGAAATGATGCTGACTCAGGGCCTTGACGCCCTGCACCAGACCGCCACACCTTTTTGGTGCCGCAATGTACATCGACATGGGCAGAAGGAGATGAGGAGCAAACAGCTGCGTGGTCATCACAGAGGGGACTGCTGTTGGTCCCTGGGTTAGCTAATGGGGATGTTGGATGCCATGCAGTGCCAGCTGATGAGACATGCACTCTGGGGCTTGTCACAGTCTCTGGGATTGTCAATGGGTTGCCAGATGGCATGTACCCTGGGACTGCTGTTGATCCCTGGGACTGCTGTTGAAAAGCCAGATGCTATGCACCTTGGGCTTGCTGGAGGCAACAGCAAAACTGCTGCACCTCTCTGACACCTGGCATAGCATGGCTCTGTGCATTGGCCAGCAGCAGAAGTAAAGAAGAGCAGGAGACACACCGAGAAGCAGCTGCTGTATTCTCTGGGTAAGCCCAGATCATAAAATACTAAATTTACACACAGACAATAACAGTTGCCACAAGCACATGCAACTGATTACCTGATGACCGGCTGGAGATGCTGTTACCTTGGTAACATATCGCGTACAACAATGGTGATATGGTACACATCATCATGCAACACGCTTGTAAAGGACATGTGGATGTAGGTGTACCAAAAGTGGGAGCGAGGCTCTTTTGGCTTGCCAGAGCTGCAGGCACAAGCACTGCAGTGAGAAGGAGGCCGGGCCCCAGACCCTTCTTGGGGCGCCTGCCACCTTCTATAGCAGCTGCCGCTGCAGCTTCCTTGGCAGCTATCTCTTGCAGCCGCTTTTTTAGTCTACATGCATGACAGAAGTCAGCTCAAAAGCGCAGCAGCAGCAGGCAGGCAAGAATGACAGACAGCCTCTGTGCTTGGACAAACCTCCCAATGTATGTTTCATATGTTGCATTCAGGAGAATTTGTTGATGTTTCTCTACGTACATGCTTGCAAGACCATCATACATTGCATCACTCAGCTGTGACGAAGCAACTTGAGCCAAGCTGAGGATCACTTGATTGAACACAATCTCAGCAGACATATGTTGGGTTTGATCTGTCTGGCAGGACAACACCAGCAGTCATGATGTTGAGTCAGCAATTTGTGGTGTTTCAAGACACATCGAGTGTAGGCAGAGCGCATCTTGACGCTGTGAGCGAACACCTTGGAGGCTCAACTACAAGCCAGTGACTCACATGCCAACTTCTTCTTGCAGGCTGCGATTCTGGAAGTGCAGGGTCTGGATCTCCTCCCCCAGCACTCCTGCTATGTTGCGCTTCTCACTCTCTGCAATCACAGCCCTGCAGCACATGACAATCATCATCATGAGCATTTGCACCGAATCTGACCAAGTGGCAAAAAGCTAAGAAACACAGCAATGACAATGACAGTCTGCTTTTGAAACCATTGCAGTTGGCAATTGAGCATGTGTGACACTGCTGGGGTCCCCCCTTGATCTGTGGTGATTCTAAGACACCTGTGCCATGCTAAGTTGCAAGCTGCAAATTTTTGCTGGGCAGTTTGGTAACTGAGCATGAGCCATTGCATATCTGGCGTTCAATCGTGGGCATGACACCATCAAGCAGATGCGGTCTGACTGCAGCAACAGCGCTGGTTGTAACAGACCACTCTGTGCACATAAATGTACACAAAGTTAGCAATGAACAGAGACTGGCTTTTGCCTGGACTTGTACATTGATGGCCCAACAGGCTCAAACATCTGTATTGCCTTTGTCTGTATGAATGCAGGACAAGCTTTGGCCTGCTGAAGTACCAGTGCACAAGCCCACACAAAAAAACTTTGAAAGGCATGCAAGGTGAAGAAGACAGCGTTTAGTGTCTGATCAAGTCGTTCAGAAGGGACACTGTTTGAGTTACACATTTAGACAAATTGCCCACCTGTCTCTGTCCTCCAGGCAAAGCTGGTGCATGCGAGTCATGACAGTCTCAAGGATTGTGGTGTGGGCAATCCACACGTCAGCCATTAGCTCGCCCCTCTCTTTACATTCCTCGCTTACCTGTGCATAACACAACAGCACAGCTTAAAATAGATGAACAAAACAATGCAAAAAGGCTGTGGCTCTTGGCTTTGGTTCAAAGCGTGCCTGATAGTGAGGTGCAATGGGCTTTCCTGTGGCTCACAGCACAACACACAACATCTGAGTTCCGTTTCAGAGCAGCAGAGCTTTGTTGAATGTAGGACGGTTGGGCAAAAGATTGGCAGCAACTTTGCAACAGTGATGAACGCAGAACAGACAGGTCACATACTCTCTCTTCTGTGTGCACAGACAGAATCGGGATAATCCAAAGGATCCAACAATTGTTGGATAACAGGAACCTGCAGGGTCTGGTTGTGCACGTTCTGGATGTGCACAAAGAAAAGAGAAAGACCGTGCTGCTGCTGCTGCTGATGCTGATTGCAGAATTCAGCATCCAGCTGCACAACACCTATGCATCACAGAAGTGAGACACGATACCTGCTTGGTCAGCTCATAAAACGCCTTGCTGTGCAGCTGGCGCGCTTGCTTGGTGGCCAACAGCAGGAACTCCAGAGCTGGACTGCTGAGTTGGCGCTCAGCAAAAGTCTCATTGAAGTGCAGCGTTTCTGTCTCCAACCACTTGGCTAGCTGCCGGACTTGCTGCAGTCCTGCTGGGGGCTTGACGGGGGTGCTGCCTGATGAGTGGGGTACTGTAGGGGGGTCTTGTGCACCCTGCAATCACACGTGAGCACGTTTTACCTGAACAGTACAGTGCATTCATGGATTGATATACACTCAGTCAGGACTGTCTCCTGTGAGTAGCAATGACGGCTGTCACAACTGGTGATGTGAGCAGCAGCTAGAAGAAACATCCTTTGAGTTGGTACCTGTCAACAGAAGCTGAGACAGCAACAGCCAAGAACTGGCTGAAGCAAAAGCTGAGGTCTAGAGAAGACAAGAAACTCCTATGCCCTTAGGCAAGATAAACTAGATGAGACAATGCAGTTGGAATGCAGCCTGACCCATTGCATGCTGCAGCCCCGCTGGCATTGTAGACTGTCTCTGTCTCCAGCCATCTGGCTTGTTGCAGACATAGCAGCAGCTTGTCAGGCAGACTGTGCAATAAGCAAAATGGACCTAAAATGCTGGTGACATGCAACAGTGACATGCAACAGTGACATGCAACAGTGACAATAAGCCAATCAGACTTACCTGTCTGTGGTGCTCAGATGTGGTCACCCTTTGTTGCCATGTCTGACTGGCTTCTGTATGTGAGGCAAGGCTGCTAGCTTGCCTGAATTCCAAGCTACTATGCGAGCGCCCTGGATGCCGTACTGGGCTCCAAGACTGAGCTGACTGCTGCCAGACATCAGCATAAGCACCTTGGATCCTGGTGTTTGAGGGGTCAGGTGGGAGGGTATAGCGCTTCTTGGACTCTAGCAGAGATGGTTCTTTGGGGAGGAAGTTTGCTTGTCTCTGCGTGGAGCCATGAGTCAGCAGGCTGGTACGGTCTTTTGCCAGACAGCGACTTGACACCATAATACCTTTGGAGGTCTGGCAGCCATATCAAGCCTGGGAATTCAACTCAACTCTGTCTGCACCTGTCACATCTTCGTCCAGAAACAATGCATTGTATACAGCATGCACTTCTGACTTCACAGGATTCAAGTCACAATCGAGCCTGCCAACCCGTATGTCTAAGTCACGCATTCATGTGCGATGCCATTTGCTGCACTGCACGCTTTTCTCACGACATGTTCTCACGACGTTCTCACGACCTTCACGCGTACGGAGCTCGTGAAGTATTGATTAGGTCTTGGCAGACAGACAAATTTGCATCGCTTGGCACTTTTGCGACAGGAATGCTAGTGACAAGCTAGGGCGGGAAAGCAACTTGCAGCATTAGCAGCCACACCACTCGCAGTGCTAGGAAAAACCAAGTCGTGCATTGTCAAACACATAGAAGGATGCACGCCGACCGAGAACCTCGTGTGTCAAGGCATGTACAAATCGAATACAAATCGAATGCAGCTGAGTTTGGTATAGGTAAACAAAGGCATAGAAGTCGCTCGCCGATCAGAAGGGCTGTCACTCGATCAGGTCAGCGCCCATTATTACGCTTGTGTTACTGGCCTTTGCAACCTAGCCAGCAACGTCGTATAGCGTATGCTGCAGACGGAGCAGGCGAGATTCAGGTAGCAAGGAGGGTGTATGTGGGAAATCTTGCATACTCTGTTGCCTGGCAGGATCTGAAAGATCACTTTAAGCCTATTGGGCAAGGTATACATGGGGGCTTGCAGCAGTAGGAAATGGTCTGGGCTGGTCTGTTGGGTTTGGCAGGGCAATGGGTTTGTTGGAATGCTGTGCAGTGATACATGCTGACGTGGCTACAGAAGGCGGTCAAGGCTCTCGTTCCAAGGTTAGCAAGACTTTGCAAACGCATGTTGTGCCTGCCTCGTTAGGACCCACACAGACTGCACTTGTGACCACAGTCACATAGACTAGCACATGATCATATCACACCATCATGCACTCTGTACTGTCATGCACTGTGTACCGCCCACGTAAGCTATGTACCCCATTGATCCTGGAGCCTTGTTGTTTGCCTGCAGGGATGGGGCATTGTGGAATTTGAGAAGCCTGAGGAGGCTGCTGCTGCAATCCAACAGCTGGATAGGTCTGAGGTCAGACTTGCTGCTCTTTGTGTGGCATACAAATGTGTCTGCAGAAAGACATCTTCTGTGTTTTGGATGACCTGATAGATGCCTAGGAGATGCCATGGCAAGATGAACCCACAAGGCATTATGTGTTTGTACAACACATGCACAAAGACATCAACAGCGTTCACGCCTGCTTGTACACATGCGACATGTGACTGCTGTGAATGCTGCAAATGTAGAGCAATTGGGCCCTGAGCAATGAGTACAAGGCATTGCCAAGCATCGTCTATGGTCCAAAACCCACAACTAAATCAAGGACGTCATTGCAGCTGAATGGGCGTGAAATCTTCTTGCGTGAGGACAGAGAGGATTTTGAGCTGACAGGCTCAAGTAGGCGGGAACCTGGCTCATCCCGTCAAGAAGAACGGGGGTCAGCACCCACCAGAGGTCCCTCATCAAGGGGTGGCAGGCCCAATGTGGCTGTAGTGGGTAGACGCTTGTTTGTCAATAATCTGAGTCCTGAGACAACCTGGCAGAGCCTGAAAGACTACTTCAAGACTTGCGGCCATGTGGTCCATACAGATGTGTTCACGGTGAGTCGAGTTTAATGTAATGTGCATCATGCATGAAGGGTGTTCAGCTCATGATCTTGGCACAAGAGTGGGTGTGCGAGATGTAACTGATCATGTGCACTGAGCACATCTTCTTGAGTCATGTGTTGCTATGCAAACAACATCAATTCTACTTGGCTTGGTGCTGTTTCTTTATTCAGCTTGCCAAGTCTGGCTTTCATGCAATCAAAAACAACCACACCCACTTGGCATATGACATGCAGAGGGCCTGGGTACTGTGTATATCGCTTGCCCAAAAGCAAATTTGCAGTAGGCATGGTGGCAATCAGGTCCTGTACATAGTCATGACCTTGTTTTGATGCAGGATGAAGACGGGCGGTCCAAGGGAGCTGGCATTGTTGAGTTCCAACATTGTGATGAAGCCTTGCAAGCCATCAGCCGCCTCACCAACACGGTACACTTGCCCCTCCTGGTGTAATACCCATTAAGGGTGGCTCCGCACTGTGTTCAGGTTTAAGGTTTCATTTAACCTAGGCTTGTAAGAGAAAGTATCTGCTGTATGTTCATTACTATCTTGTAGCAGAGATTGCCCAGTACCTGTCACTTGGGCCAACTCAAAGTCACGAGTCACACAATCTACTAAGTCACCATTGCATGCAGCCCTTTGTCACGATGACAATGCTTTTAACGCACAAGCATGCTGATACAATCTGAAAATGCTCTCGAAAAAGGCCAGCGTTTTGCAGTTAGTGCCACTCAAACAAGTCAACATTGACATGTTCAAAACAATTTAGTGCTCAGGATACTAATCTGTACTGTTTCACTGGTTTTCTTTGAGCATTGAATTTTGCAGCCATAGTGTACAATTGACATTGCTGACATTCTGTCTGCAGACCCTAGATGGCAGTCAGATTAGGGTACGAGAGGATCGGGAGGACGCAGACTTACAAAGAGGCCGCTCCAGCAATGAAGGCAGAGCTCGATCAAGCAGAGACAGCTTCACATCTGGGAGAGGAGTCAAGGTGTGCCATGATCTTGAGTGCACTGCAAATTGAACTTAGGCATTTGCTTCTGCACATACATGATTACAGTAAGTTACAGATGACACAGTGGACGGCAAAGCAAGCATGCTGCATGGCAAACAAGCAATCTTGCAGTACGTGTGAGTTGCTTCTTCCTTGCTTTGTCTTTGATTGTACTATCTGTGCAAGAGGCAAGTAGCCAACAACTGCAATGCCATCAGACGCAACAGCAGTGCCTGATGCTGTTCAATTGCTGTTGCTTCTGATGGCGTTGCAGTTGTTGGGTACTTGCTCAACCACAGATGCAGTGCAACTTTCTGACATACAATTCATACCAGAACTAGTAGCAGTGCTGTTTAGCTTCCTCAAAGGCTGCTTGAAGACAAGTTACATCCAGCTGCCTTACATAGATAGGACCAGTTTTTTGTTGACGTGCAATGCAGGTGATCGTCCAAGGCCTGCCATTTGCATACGCCTGGCAAGACTTGAAGGATTTGTTCAAGCCCATTGGAGGGGTCCTGCAGGCGGACATTGTGATGGGGCGAGACGGGCGCTCCAAGGGCTGGGGCACTCTCAACTTTGAGACTGAAGCTGACGCTGAGAGAGCCATCCAGGTACACTCATACCACACTTTCAGACCATAAGCAGGCAACACCAGCCCTGCCCTTTCCCTCTCCCTTTCTGTCATGCCCTTATGGTTTCACGGTCGGTACTTTCTGCTTCTGGTGTAGGGCCCTATCTCTGCAGCGTAGCCCCATTGAGTTCTTGTACGGTAGGCCCGGCAACACAACAGCCTCAACCTTGCCACGTCTTGCAACTTGAAGTCACCTTTCAGAACCATTGTGCCACTCACATTATCCAGTTTCTGCAAACCCCCAGAACCCACCTGCTGCACCATTGCTCTTTGCCTTGTAATATGTTGCACACAACGTGATTCAGCTTGTTTTTGCATGAGATGTAAAGCTGACTTGTGCCCTGATTGTGCGCCTTGTCAAGGCATGTGCATGCCTTGACTAGGCGCAGAAACCAGGACACAAGTCAGCATGCTGGCCCAAAGCTGGACAACAAAGCATGCATGATCACCCTGAGCACATGGGTTTCTTCTGGCAAGTGGATGCTGCGCCATCAATGTGGATATGTTGATGCAGCTTGCACTCATCAAAATTACCATCTCATCTGCTCAAGGTGAACCCAGTCTGTAATGCGGTTATGGTTTCACACTATACAAGTTGTGTTTCTATGGAGTTTCAGCCGTGAGCCTTAAGGCATGAAGCTTCATGCATGCAAGCTGTTGCTCAGCGCAGTCTCACTATAGACTAGCTAGTCTGAGTAAAGTTCAATTACAGTTTAACTTAGGAGCCTAAAATCCTTTGCACACCGTTGACTCAGTTAATTTCCCTGAGTCATTTAGTGATGACCAGCCTCTGGCACGCAATGTTACACTTTGGCATCAGCTGTGGACAACCTTGGGTTCTATCACTTTCTCTGTGCAACATCATCTTTCTGTGTAGGGCTGGAAGCATTGGCACAAGCTGTTGCAGTCGCCTTGCGCAATGATTTCAGCATTTACACAGAAGGGTTTGTTTCATGTATGCAAGTTGTAGGCTCTGCGAGCTTAACAATTGCACCTGCTCAATCAGACAGTGCACATGCATGCAAAAGCTGGTGGCATTCCAACCATTTGTGTCAACAAGAAACAGGTTCTCAGCAACTGCCTCAGTGTAGATGCGGAGTCAAAACATTTTGCATGGATTAGCCTAATTTGACCTGTTGAGCGTTTGAGTGAGCTATCAAGTCGTCTTAGGTTGCGATGACTTTGAATTGCTGCACACTCAGACATCATCCAAATCAGAGGTTTCTAGACTCCCCCCAGTGCTTAAGGAACTTTTGTTGGTAAAATCTTTGACATTCAGAATTCAGAAATATTCATGGCACATTTCACCTGTTCTCTCGTTGTGTTTTCAGGATGGATGTTACTTTCTTACTTCGAACATGACCATACCGGTACCAGACAGTCATGAAGTTTGTATGTATTACGTAAAATGTGATGTTGCTAGCAGCACAGAACTGTTGTGATGGTGCGCTGTACTGCAATTGCGAACCTTATACTGAAGTGCATCACAAGTGCATATACTGAAGTGCATCACAAGTGCAGGCTGTGAGCATCAAATAGGCTGTAGGTGTAATTTGAACTTGGCGGGCTGCCATGGCAGGCAGATTGCAAAGCACTCCAGCAGCTAGTCAATGGCATGCTTTGTTCCAAATTCTACTTGGAACCGAGTCAACTTTGATGCATGTATCATTATAGGTACCATATTACCAGCTTGTTTAGCAGGTCGTCACGATCGTGCAAGGGTAGTGGCACTCACTCAAAGCTCAGAGTTCATAGTTAGGGAACTAGCTAGGGACAGCCTTTGCGTAATTTTGGGCAGCAAGCCAATTTGCAGGCCATTTCCGAGCAAGGTGACGGTGACGCCCAGAAATTGCCTAGTCCTAGAATCACAGAGGGCTGTCAACTACTGGGCAGCTAGTAGGCACCTACTAGGCACCTACTATGCAGCTGCTAAACACCTACTGGGCAAGCAACTAGGCACCTGTTGGGCAGCTTTCAGAATTGCAGCTGCCTGCAGTACCAGCGGCAGTTGCCCTGTTTGGTTTCTCAGAAGCAGCTGCTGTGCTTCTGTGCTTCTGAGAGACCTTTAAATGGGCCACTGCCTAGGTGAAAGCAGTGAACGTGAGCAAGCAGCTGGCATGGCGCAGCTTGGCAGCCAGGCAGGCAAAGGCCGGAAGTCACCTATATAGTCAGATGCATCTGACATAGGTGACCTCTGACCTTCGCCTGCCTGGTAGCTGCATATGCAGCTGTTACTTCTGCCACAGTTCCTCAGACATAAACCCACTTGCAAGCAGTTGGAACCACCTTGCGTTGCTTTGACATGTTTGTCAATCTGTCAAAGCAGCGCTGGCTGATGCCAACTGCTCGCCGGTGGGTTCAAGTCTGCATCAGACTTTGATAGCTGCCGTCTGACCAGTGGATCAGCGCTGCTTTGACATGATTGACAAGTGCCTTGTTTGTCTGCACCTTCAATGTCTGCAGACACACAAGGCAGTTGTCAATCTGTCAAAGCAGCGCAGGCAGATGCCAACTGCTCTCAGGTGGGTTTAAATCTGCATCAGACTCTGATGGCTGCCGTCCAACCACTGGTTGGAATGGATCTATCAACTGTGATGCAGGTTTGAGCCCATCTGCCTAGTCGGTTGGCTGAAGATGCAAAATCCTCCTCCTCCTCCTGCCAGCTTTGCTGCAGCTCCATCACCAGCTAGCATTGCAGGCAGCACTGCTGGCTGATGATGAAGATGCAATGTAGTCCGCAGGTGACGTAGATTGCTTGATCTCAAGTCTTGATCTCAAGCAGGTACATTACTTTGTGTGTTAACACTTGTCCTGGAGCTGCAGTGCTAGTTGCGCTATGCTTTGTCCTTTGTTTCCAATTCCTGCCAGCTCCTGTACTCTTTGGGACAGGGCTGCATATCTCAGAAAAACACTGTCAAGTATTTCTTTGTCATAACCCCCCCCCCCCCCCCCTTGACATCCACAGCCTGCAGTGGCTTATTGAAGCTCACAGAAGTGTTGCATGATATGGGATGTCAACATTGCCTGCAAAGCGAGCAGCTGGTAATGGCAGTGACTGCTGCATAATTACCAGTCAGCAAATGCAATGTTAGCCTTGAGCAATACTTGGCGCAAATCCATTGACCTTGGCAAACAATTTCACAGCTCAGGCAAGTTCAGGCAATGGCTCAAACCGCTCATTGTCACCAGTCAAATTGTATCATAGGTGAACTTGAAGTTGTATGACCTGCTAGACCTTAAAGCTTCAAGTCTGGTTGTGACGCAACTTCACCAATTGCAATGAGCAACCTCAGGCGTCAGCAGTACTTGGACTAGCTGGTTGCCTTTTGTGTCAAAATCTGCTTAAGCTGAATGCAGCAATCCTGCATGTCTTTAGCTGATTTGAGTTTGGTTACCGATGGCCAATGTCACTCTAGAGAATCAGATCTGTAAGTTGTACAATGGTTCTCTTTTGTGCATGTCAACAATTGAAAACCACTGCAAGCGGCAAAAATTTCGTGGGTGTAACAAGTATCATCAGGGTTTGATAAGTATAATTAGGGTTCCCACCTAATTAGGCTTGCAGACCACAGACCCATGGTGAGAATCTGCCTCACATAGTGTGGATCTTGCACTGCTTGCATTATGGTGGCCCTGATGTGCCCTTCTCCAGCAGACCATGTTGATGTGAAGTGTATGATGAGGTGTCTGAACATGCTGTTGCGTACGTCTCTGACATGTCAACAGACACTTCACACCTGTGCAAATCCGCAGCAAGTCCAGCTGGTTTTTCTGCCCTTTTCTGTCCCAGGTTTGCGCAGTATTCTCACCACAATGCATATGTGACCATGAGCTAGTTGACCAGCGCAGCGTGAAGTGTCGAGCAAGATTGGCTTTTGTGTTTGAGTAACTACAGCTGGTGTTGACGTACTAATGCATGTTGCAGCCACTGATCACCTGACACAGGGTGCTGAAGCAAGGTTTGCATTTTCTAGGTTATGATGTATCCTGCAAGGCATCTTTCATAACGTGGGACAAATGCAGACCATGCGCAATCAGAGGGGTCTATCTTGTTGTGGATCTGCATGTTTTTCTCCAAGCAGTCAAAGCAAGTCCAACTTTGGTATGTGCAGGAGATGCATGGCAAGGAATGTGAGGGCCGGTTTCTGGGAGTCAAGATGGATGAGTACTCTGCCCCCGGGGCAAGGCAAGACAGGAGAGATGTGGACATGAACCAAGGCACAGCCCCTGGCAATGGCAGGCCAGCAAGGCCTGGCAGGAGCAGCGGGTCTCACAAGGGCAGACAGGTGACTCTACTGTGCACCTCTCCAAAGATAGTGTTGCAGCTGCATACATGCAGCCCAAAAGTCATTGGAACAAATATCAAACAAGGGAACAACAGCAGGATATCATTATATATATTGGCCCCTATGCCGACATACGTATATAAGTACTTATAAACGTAAAAGTAGTGTCTATTTGGACATTGTGTACCGTGGGCATTAACGGCATGAATCAGAAGCACTACAAAGACGTATCAATCACAAGCAAACTGTTTTCCTTCTCTTGCATCTCAGCTGTGATTCAAAGGTACTACAGCTGTTGCAGTGTCTGCAGCGTGGGTTGAGGTTAAGTCCCATCATCAATTTTGCATCAAAGTTCAGAGCGCACATTTGTTGAATGAGTATCCACATGAACCCACAATTTGTGCACTGCACCAGGTGCAGTGTCTTTAGGGTTCTATATGTAACCCTTTAGGGTTCTATATGTAACCCTTTAAACCATAAACCCTAAATTCAAACCCTGTAGCTCAGACTACGCTTGCAGGCATCTTGCACGGCATTGATGCGTGATAAGACTGTGAGCTTGGTCATGCAAACTCACATTTTAAAGCATACTTCTCAACCCTGTGCCTCTTCTCATGTTTTTGCTGTGCTCATGCTTTTGCTGTGACAGTCGTGATTTTGTGGGAGCCGCTTCTGGCTATAGTCAAGCTCTGTATTGCCCAATTCAAATGCCATTGACATCAACCCAAACCGCAAACATGAAGGAAACTTTAGCCATTGCTCATCCTGTATTTGGTTGGCTAAATTTCTCTCAGTGTTTGGGGTTTGGGCTGATTTCAGCCACATTTGAACTGGGCAATTGCAATACAGACAGAAGGAGCAATGACTGCCAGCTGGAGAGCTTTTGCACATCTCGTGAGTACATACATATACACTGACACGTCTGAGCCGTACCCGTGTGACGATGGCCTTGAAGTGGCTCAAGCTGCTTTTGATGATTTATTGACAGCCTCCCAGCTCAGCATTCATTGCAACTCAGAGCAGTCAGCAAGCTCAGGGTAGTGTGAACATTGATAGTTGTATTTATATGCAACCAACATTGATCTTTAGATGCAATCATGCTGACTGTGCAGTTGGCAGCATGCCTTACTTGAATACAGCGTTGTAAGGTAGTTTTGGAAAATAGTTGTGTTGATCTTGAAGACAGTCTGCCGGCTTGCACACAGCTGGCAGTCTGCCAGCTGAGCGCAAGGTGGCAGACTGTCTACAAGCTAAATCCCTCTATGTGCAATGCTGGCTGTGGAGCCTCCACACGCCATGCTGACTGTGCAGTCTACTAATGCTGCCTGTGCAGTCTACTAATGCTGCCTGTGCAGTCTACTAATGCTGCCTGTCAGGCTCCGGGCTGCCGACCGCCTTAGGAGGCTCCCTTTATGATTGCTGAAAAGCGTAACCTTTTTTTCCCCCCCTTTTCTTCTCTGCCTGTCAGAAACTGCATTGCTCCTGCGCTGTGCGGCTCCGGCACAACAAGTCATCAATTGGTTGCAGGCATATGCCTAATGCATACTCAACCTGGTAAATTCATGATGGACAAGCAGTCAACTCAAGGTATGTCTGCTTGCATGAACACGGGCAGGCCTAAGCACTCACATGCTGTCGCACTGGGAAGCAGTCTTTAGTGCTGACCAGCTATGAATCTGATCCAGTTCTTATGTTGTATACCTACATAATTGGGAAACATTTGCGCTGACTCGTGACTGGTTCACCATAGTGATGTGTTCTAGCTCATTTGTATGTGAGTGTGTGCATGGCTGAGTGAGTGAATGTTACGCAGTTGGACTGAGTGACTTGTCAGCCCTGGATAGCAGTTTGAATGTCTGGGCAACACCACAAGGTCTGACATTTGCCCTTGACACTCTGTCAAGCTGTACCTGTGCTCACATGAAAGGCATCCGATCAGATCCCACCGCCCAAATGGGACCTGGACGCATCTGCAATGGATCTTTGAAGTAATGTCCCTGTCGTGATGTTGATACGTTTCACCATAGCGTCAGAGCAAGTCGCCTACAAGGTTGCGGACTGGTTATTCCATTGGCTTCAAGCCATGGGTTAGCTTGTCAGCACCTGTCCAGGCAACTTGCTCTCATTCTTCGATCCAGTGTATGGACAGCATGCCACGTTGATTTTGGAGCTGAGCGCTCCCATCAAGGGTAATGCTGTCATCATGCAGATAGATCCACTGGAGCGTTTATGCTTGTGCTTGGGTAGTAAAAATGATGAGAGCCGTTCAGCCCAAGTGGGGAAGACTGTAATTGAGCTGCATTGTGGTCCTCAGGATTGACAGATGGGACACTCATATTTGGGCTTTTGCCCGCTTAAACCCAAAACCTGCAATCCTTTCAGGAAAACAGTCCTGGAGTCAAAATGCACTCGTTACAACATTGTACAGGATTGCGGCTGCTCAACAGATGTGTGGGCTGCTCATCTGTGAGTGTAACATTATGCAGATGGTCTTATATTCGTACGGACGCAGCCCATGCAGATGCGTTGAGTTTCTGCTCCTCTGAGTCTAAGGCCACCCTCTCTTTGACCATTTTGTTAAGCAATTTGAGTAAATGCAGAGTGAGTCAAACAGACGTGAATACGCAACACCTGCGTAGAACCCTTGCAGCAATGCCTGTGCAGGCAAAGCTTGTAGAGCCATGAAACATGTTATGCACATCTTATATGGACTGTGCCAGGCTGTTGTCTGTGAGTCATCTTGCGGCAGCATAGAGGCAGCTGACGCTTTAGAATCTTCTTGCCTGTTAGGGTCTTCTTACCTGTTAGGGTCTTGCTACCTTCTGCCAAAACAGCCAAAGTCTGACTTGGCTCAATCAGTCTGTAACACAGGCAGTGCCCTCCAGGGCAAGAATAAACTAAACTTTGGCATGGTACATACCATGATGTTGTTCACTTGATGTACCATACTGAAATTCAGTCTATCCTCACCAAAACAATTTGATTCCCACACCATTAGTAAACTGAATTACCCATTTGACCAAAGCTGTATGTATACAGTATATACACAGTATATACCTGAGTGAAAGCGCTTTTGCTGTTGATTGAACGCAGCTTCACAATGCTCAACCAGGCTGGCGTTTTCTCACTTTGCGGGGGGAGGGGGGGGGGGGCATACATCATGCCTGTGA
>JAABUK010002270.1_pt1 | contig 34926 bp, 34 predicted proteins | sample 5559141 | NCBI WGS metagenome assembly JAABUK01 (sample SAMN10711869, study PRJNA513367) | rock metagenome | isolation source: Antarctica rocks | place: Antarctica: Victoria Land, Pudding Butte nord | collected 2016-01-03
CCCACCCACCCTGTCGCCTGCAGCATCATCCACCGCAACCCCTACCCCTCCAGACAGTCATCCACAGAGCGCCTTTAATAGCAGTGGCTCTGGCAATGTGCTGCTCAGATAGCATCTGCAACCAACAGCTGTGTGTTTGCTGGCTACTTTGGTGTATATGATATGGCTTGGTAAGACCCAGCTGTCATTCTGTAGTTGGGTTGAAATGCATACCACTGTGAAAATGTTTGCAGAGGCCATCTGACAAGTTGCATGCACTTCTGAGCTATTCTCACCCTGACAAGCAAGATTGGCTGTCCTGCGCAATTAGGCTGTGTTTCAGAGCAAATTCCAAATTGCCTGTTAAGGTCTAGGGTTTAGAAAAATATTACAAATATTTAGTCCTGAATAGTCATGCTCTCAGCAGTGCTTTTTTCAACAGCCCAATGAGGATATGCTGAGCACTATGTCCAGTGGTTGGCCACGCATGCTGGCAGTACATGACAAGCAGCGACTGGCATGCATGCTTTACAGACAGCAAACTCGTATCTGATGTGCAGGATGCAGCAAGTTTTTCGAGCAGCAGCTCGCATCCTCAGCAGCCAGGTCCAGTGATGCAGCCCCTGTTGTGAGCAGTAGTGACAACACCACCGAACCCCCAGCTGTGAACCCCCAGGGTGCCACATCAGCAGCAATTACTCATCATGAGCCTGCAGTCAGCAGAAGCACCAACCATATCAGATGGTCCCAGGTGTTGAGGTCTCAGGAAGCAGAGACCAAGAGCAAAGCTCATGAGGTTGTCAACAGTGGTGGTGCTGCTGCTGCAGCAGTCCCTGCAGGCTCTGACTGGTCTGATGGCCTCGATGGGTATGCAGATGTGCCGAGTTTGACCCTTGAGAGTTTTGGGGTGAGTCCATTTTGATTGCTGCTGATGCCAACATGCTTTGTTGACGTGATGCTTTGTGTCCATCTGCTGTGCTGACTGTTTGCTTGCGCTGCATACGCCGACCAGGATCACCACCATTGAACAAGTCTTGTATTGTTGCTACATGTTTTGTGGCAGCTCGTTCTGCTCAATGCTAATGCTGCATGCTTTTTCTGAGCTGTGCGTTTGTGACCAGCATTTGCAACAGCCCACAACAGAGCTTCTTGACAAGACTGCATTGTTGACCTTGGCTCTACTGTGACAAAGCTTTTACACACTGTCCTCCTGATGTTGTCTGTCAACAAGTATCACAGCGTGGCAATGCTGAGAGATTGAGTTTGTGACGTCTGGTTTCCATTGTAGATGCAGAAACGGTTGCGGGCCCTACGGGAAAAGCAGCGCCAGGCAATGCGTAGGGACTGGGGACCAGCGCCCTGGCTTGGGCTGTACCCTGACCCCCTCACAGGCACCTGGAAACTGAGGCCAAGGCCAATGAGGACAACCATGAGGCTCGACCTGGCTCGCAGGCTTTATCTGTCCTAGTTGACACCTAGCACATACCTGACTTGGAGTATGATTTGCTGTATAGCAGTACCGTAGAATAAGGTCTGAAATGCTGGCGTGCTTTGTAGTCTCATGGTCTCAATCGAATTGAACTGTGCTGCTGTCCTTCTTTTAGTGCACACTGGACTTCCAAGCACAACGTACTTAATCATGATACTGTAATATTATATGTCATATCTCATTGAGCTGTACTGCGCTGCACACATCCGCCATGTGTGATATGCAGACCACTGTCCGAGACCAGTCCAAGTTCCAGACTTGTCCACTTTCAATTGAGTAGTGTTCTCCTTAAAGCACTTTCAAAAGACCAAGTGCAGCAACCGTATCACGCTTCAAACCTGCCAAGTAGTTTGGTCATGCAATCATGGCAACGTTGGCATCAATTGCCATATGCTTGAGACATTGCATGTACACGTAGCAGGGCATTAGTCAACAGGCAAGCAGCCTGACGAACCATGCACACCTGTAAGCTACTTTGCCACATGCTCTTAAGCAAATTTGTGTGCACATATATGTTAGCCTGTTACTTGAGAAACCAGAACATGCTCACACAACAGCCATCCATTCAAGCACACATGAAATGGAGACTGAGACTGAGACACCTGAAGTAGTCAAATCCTGCTTTCCACACAATCAACACTCAGCAAACCAACTAGCAAACTCTGGACAGCAACACATTACAGTCATCTCTTGCAACCAAGCCGCCCAAGCTGCAGCGTGTGTTAGCTAGGTCCAGCGGTCTTCTTCTGGGAAGCTTCGAATTTGGCCTGGCGTGCTTGCGCCGCAGCTGCTGCAGCTGTCCTTGGTGATGCTCCATCTCCTGCACACCCAAAGTCATCTGAGTCATCTTAGGGGTGTTGACTTTCATGATGTATCATATCAAAACGCGGTACTCATTGTCATCATTGACTGAAAGTGGCTGCCAGCTCTCATATGTTTTTGTGATCCTATACAAGACTCCGCTTTGCAACGGCCTGCCTGGGCTGTACAACTTGGCTGAAATGTTTGGAAGCACAACAAGCTATTGTTCTGTCAATTTGAGGGTCACAGACGCTCTTGTCGTAGTCTCAAAGGTTGGCATGGTGTCAAATTGCATGATATGTAGCACACCGACATACTGCATTGCTGGGGCATTGACTGCCAAAATCAGATCTGGATCAGGGATGTATGTGCCTGACCCTAAGGAAAGACATACACTTGATGAATTGGCGTAGCATTACTGCTTCCAAGTGACTTGCCTGGCCTATGGTTGCCAGCTGTTTGCTGTGATGGGGGGGATGCAGAAGGGGGTATCAAGGGGTCCCCCAGGGCAGTGGGCACCTCTTGGGTGGGTACCCTGGTCCAGCCCCCCCTTTGACTGAACAGCTGGCTGATCCACTGCCTTGCTTGTTGGATCATCATTGTCAGGCTGCACAGCATCAAAACACTCTCAGAACAAGGCTGCCAAGCAGACACTTAAGAAAGAAATGCTCAAAACATGCCAGTCTGGAAGGAACTGACTTGCGTGATGGGATATGAACTAGCAAGGGGTGGAGAATATACAGTCACCTGCGGCGCTCATTATCTTGACTGGCAAAGGAAGGGGGTCGGGTGATAGGCAACCCCCCTGTGACCCCCCCTGTGTTGGCAATGTACATGGGCTGCGTATACACCCACTCCAGCCAGCTGGAAGACTCCATGCTCTGAAATGTGGAGCTTGATGGCGTAAGCCAGCGTAACAGTCCCCATACATACAACTGACCAACCTGCAATGCTGTAGTGTTGTTACTCTTGGGTCCTTTTACTGTGTAGATCTGACATGTGCATCTTTGCATGTTGCGATGGCTCAGCAATTATGCACAGGCTCTGCATATGGATGCTGACAGCCTCACAACTTCATATTGGACCGTTGGTTCTGTTGACAGATTCCAGTAACAGTAGCTGAAGGTATACAATAAGAAACTAAAGAGAAAAGAAAGGCGTAGTCTTTTCTTTTTTCTTGATTTTCTTTTTGTATACCTTCAGCTACTGTTATTGGAATCTGTCAACAGAACCCAACGGTCCAATATAGAAAGACTCTGTCTTTCGGCGTCAATTTAATGACAAGCCAAGTATTATACCGGGCTGCCCAGGGGTATACAATACTGCAGCATTGCCATATTGAATCACATGACTGCACCATAGAGCTGCAGGTACACAATCCTGCAACGCAGCCTTTTCAAGTTGCATGGGTTGATGCACCCATGTGAGTGAACCCTGCACTGTGGCTTCATACGTTTGGTATTGTGTCAAGGCACATCCAGTAACACCATCAAAGTGTACATGTGCTCCATTGCAAGTCCCTGGACAAAAGACAGACAGTTTGCAGCGCTGTCTTGTAGCAGAGCTGAGGTAAAAGGTGCATCGCTCAGCATGTCAGGAAGCTGAATCCCCAAACTGTTACACATCCCAGGTGGAGCAAAGCCTCATCAATACACTAAACAAGTTAGAGCCTTGAGGAACACACAGTCAAGACACAACCTGTAGTGGTGTCAAAGGCAGGGAGGGTTGATGGATGAATGGCCAGAACTATTGGATTGATGGGCAGGATTGCTGGATCAGTGGGCAGAATTAATAGGTCAATGGGCAGGCTTGATGCATCAATGGGCAGGAGCGCTGGATCATCACTATAGCCTAATATCCACGTCTGAAAGCAACGTCAAGTCTGAAGGCAGAAAGGAATACTTTGCAGCAGAGGCACACCAGTACACCACAGTCAGGAGACAATTGGTAGTGCTGTCAAAGGCAGGGCAGAGGCACAGGCAGAGGCACAGGGCAGGGCAGGGCAGGGCAGGGCAGGGCAGAGGCACAGGGCACGACAGGGCAGGGCAGGGCAGGGCAGAGGCACAGGGCAGGGCAGAGGCAGGGCAGATGCAGGGCAGGGCAGGGGCAAGGCAGGGGCAAGGCAGGGGCAGGGCAGAGGCAGGGGCGCACCAGTACACCACAAAGATGGCCCAGGAAGGAGACCCCAGGCATGATGACCTGCCACAGCAGCAGCAGGGTCCAGGGGTACAGCTGGGCTGGTACATAGAAGAAGCCAAATATGCTTCTCTGTGCGGCGCCTGTCATGCCGTTGTCCACAACTATGAGGCCAAAGATGACGCCGGAGAATCCTATGGCGCACTGGTGAGAGATCTTGGTGGTGATACTGCACAACAGCAGGAGTGCTTTTTGGTTTTCAGGCAGAGATAAGGTACTCTGAATCCTAACTCCTGGTCAGTTCTGTATATCAACCCTGAGAATCCTATGGCGCACTGGTGAGAAATCTTGGTGGTGATACTGCACAACAGCAGGAGTGATTTTTGGTTTTCAGGCAGACATAAGCTGTTCTGAGTCCTAACCCCTAGTTAGCTCTATACACCAACGTTGAAAAGATGTAGGCCACTCTGAACCTGCATCCTTAGTCAGTTGTACATACCAACCGTGAATGCAGACAGTGATGCAGTGCTGATTGTCCTATGATGCACTGCGTTCTCCTGTACTCAAGGTTAGTGTACTGACAAAGTGTGTTTTGTAACAGAAGCGTTGAATTGGCAAGACCATACATTGTACTGATGTAGGCAGGGGATGAGTTTATGAGCGTGGCACAGTGGACTGATGTATGACTTCAGAGCTGATGCAAACAGAATTAAGGCAATTTGTGGGTTGTTGTGAAGTTTGATGGCACAAATGCAGTGCTTTGCTGAGCAAAGCAGCAAGGATGTGTGCTGTAAGGGGGCCTCTTAAGCCAACACAACCAAGCAAATTGGATGGAAGCCTTGAAAGCTGCTATGCGCAGCCATGCTGAGAGAACAAATCACAGCATTTTGAGGCAGGCATTGGGAGGCATGACAAAATTCATCTGTGTATGACAGACGCACACCTCCAGGGAATGTAAGAAGCAGCAGTTGCAAATCCAACGTAAGCCCCCCCCCCCATGAGGATGAGTAGGCCAATCAGGTGTGCCAGTGCCAGGGTGCCTTGCATCCTTTCAAGGGAAGTGCCGATGGGCACGAAGGCCATCATGTTGAAGGCAACATGCAAAAGACCCCCATGAACAAACGCTGATGTGACCAGTCTGTACACTGCACATCACAAGATGTCTGCTGCAATCAGAAGCAACAACTGCAGTGCGTGCAGCAAGCGCTTTCTTGCTGAAAGGCACAAGGCAGAAGGGGCAACCGATGCTGGTAGGAACAGATTTGGCAGTATTGCATATAAAGCAAGCTTGGCTGCTACTGATTGACAGCATGCAGAGGCTTCATGTAAGCTCTACATGGACTGTGTATGATCTGATATACAAATGCAACCCAGGCTCTTGGGTGCTAAAAGTGTAGTATTGACTGGCAAGGTTTTCTGGCATGTGACAGTCAATTGCTGGAGCAGACAAGTGTTTGGTTTGATGTGTAACATTGGGACAGGCAAGTTGATGCTGCTGGTGACATGACATGTGTGCCTGTGTGCTTTCCGCAATCACCTTGAAGCTTCTGGGTGACTGACTGTGCAGCCAGGCAAACCAGCCCGTAGTTGTCATATCCAAACAGCAGCTGAACAGCATAGATGCCAAGGCATACCACTAAAATGGCCCTGCGCTCACAACAAAATGCTGGACTGCGAGTAATACTCGTGTGTTGAGTGCCAGTGTATGGACGCTTACTTGGTCAGCAGCGGCTGTTCTGCAAACCACACTTGAACTCTTGTTAAAGGCGAGACCTGCGCAGTCGCAGCAATCTTGACATCGTTGTTTGTATGTATCGCTCACACATGTTGATCAACACAAACATACCGGTTGTCCCGCTCCGTCCTGGACTGGAAACATGCTCAAGGTAAAGCCTTATGCATGCCTTGCAACACTTGATCTGTCACGCACGCGGAGACTGAACTTCAGCAAGCTGAACACTTTATCGAGAACATACTACTGTGATGCAGCCATCGGCATATGCGCTGCGCGAGTGATTGGCGGTCAGCGCGACATCCAAATGCTTTCACAGCATGCTCAACAGCCAGGCATGCACATGGGAAACACATGCAGAGCTGCAGCTGTGCAAACATCAGCTGCAAAAATGTAGGCACATTAGTGAATGCAAACAGCCGATTTTCCAAAATTATTTTGTAAACAATCAGAGGAGACCAGAGCAAAGTCTGGACGCATCAAATCAACTGTTCTTGCAGGAAGTGTCAACAGATCAAACTACCTCAGGAGCAAGCCTGATCAGCAACAAACAAAATTGCTTGGAGTAACTGCTCTGGCTATGCTACTCCCCAGAACTGTACATGCTTGCAACTAGCCAGCTATCCTACAAATACATGACATCAAATAAATGAATGTGCGACAGCCACTAAGCAGAACGTACATGCCTTAGCTAGCCTCAAAGACATCAACATCTACCCAGTTTTGCAAAACAAACGGTGAATCTTCCAACACCACGTGTTGTCAACCCTTTGAGCACCTGCTGTGCAGACCTTGACTGATATGATGCAAGCTGTCAAAGCACCATAGCTACTGAAAGCCATCAAATTGTTTGCCTGTGTGCCAGAGTCACAACCTTGGGGTGCTGGTCAGACCGCATGATTCTGACATCACTGATCATCAGCAATCTGGACAACTTCTTCATCCTGCATAGCAGTGCACCAGATGTCAACTAGTACAATGCATTGATGTGAAAGTTTCCTCCAGGTTTTTGCAAGCTGACAAGATTTCACAAATCATTGGCCATGTGGTGGGCCAGGCATGCAGCTGTGCAAGCATTGCACTATACTGCAACTGATATACATACAGTATTACTGCAATATGCATGCCTCCAGCAACTGATCATACAATTCATGCTTTACAGATCACGCCTTAAGCTAATCCCTACCCCCCCCCACCCTTGGTGACTCATTACGACAGTCACAAATTGCAATTGCCAAGTGAGCCTAGAAGTTTACATGGCTTCAGCTCACACCAGCTGCCAGGCCCAGATTTTGGATACTTTGTTGAATAGATGATGCAGGCAGGCATGAACTATGAGTTATCTATCAACCCAAAGCAGGCCATGTGTAGCAGGGTACAATGAGATAATAGGGCATCTAACACGCAATGTGGGATATTGCCCTACAACACCATGATCTACAAGCAAAGCCACATCGGCAAAGAAGAGTCCAGCACTCAGTACTGTCGTGGGGCTGGGGACCCCAAGATGCATGGGGCTGGGGACCCCAAGATGCATGGGGCTGGGGACCCCAAAGTGCATGGGGCTGGGACCCCAAGGTGATGAGGCTGGCGACCCCAAGATGCATGGGGCTGGGACCCCAAGGTGTATGGTCACTTTGTCCATGCCTAGCTTGGGCAGGTTGATATATGTAACAAGCGACCACGTGAACATGACTACAGCGTACCTGCAAGCGCTGAGAGACCTTATGCGAGGCTTCTGCTTTTTTAGCTTCAGCGTCCAGCTGGGGGTTGTACTGATGATGTATGCCGAGAACGCCCTTCTCAAACAGGGACAGGTGGCGCGGGTGCACAGCAATGCCATGGTACTCTTTGCCCCTGCCCTGCTGCATGTAGTCCCACCTCCTCTCTTGCTCCAGCAGATCCAGACCTACAACCAGACACTGAATGTGGAGAAAAGAAAGGAAAAGCTTACGCGTTTCAGCGATCATAACGGAAGCCTCCTAAGGCGGCAGCCCGGAACTGAACGTGGAGATGTAAGTAATCTGTGCACAAATGTAGACATTTGGAGACTAAGCTTGCAGACCAGATTACGAACAAAGCCCTGATGTGGGAAGCCGTGATCTACAATGATGGCCCAAGTATTATGCAATTATTACTCAATGGTTGACTCATGAGGTTACAAGCAATGTTGCATAAGTGGTCACATGCATATGCCTCACCTGTGGCATCTGGGATGAACATGACAGTCATGAAGAAGCCCAACAGGCCAGCCCAGCACACCACCCAAAATTTGGTGGTGTTGCCAATGTAGTTGAAGAGCACAGTGGGTACTAAAGCGCCGCATTTACCCACCGCTGCTGACAGGCCGTGAGCTGTGGACCTCACGCTGGTTGGGTACACCTCAGCTGCAGCAAAAACATGTAAAAGCTGACATTGTACACAGACTCAGCACAGGCAGGCTCAACTGTGAGTCCACACTCTGCGCATCAAGGCTTGCGCCTGGAGACAACAGAAAGAACATGTAAAAGACTGTCATGGTATGATATAGACATTTCATGATAGGTCATGTCATGATGCTGCTTCATAGATGTTTGGATGAATGAAGCGCTATGGTGAGGCAGGCATGCATGTATGCACAGTCAGCAGAATTTAGATGCCAATCAAATCGTCTATGTCCCCTTGGAGCTGAAGCAGCACCTGGCATGCTGCAGTGTAGCAGCTGCCATGGTTTTGAAAGAGCAGGTAGCAGGGCATGCAAAGCGTGCAAAGCATGCAAAGCAGGCGCTGACCAGCAACCAGGAAGGTGGTGCAGTTGGGGCCAAACTGGTTCCAGAAGGAGGAGAAGAAGTAGATGAACTGGAAGACCTTAGTGCCGGTCACGCTGCCTGTCAATGTGCCCCATAGCGCCGCAGGCAACAAAAACAAAATGAAATCAGCCAGGAATCCAATTGCCTGCAACAGTACACGTCACCTTCAGGATTCAGGATTCCATTGTCTTGCAACAGGGAACTTGCAACAATGAAGTTTGCAACAGTGAATCTTCAAGACAACCAAAAATTGGACAGCTGCTCAGCATGCATGTCATGCCAGGCTGCTAGCATTGTGGGTACAAGAAAGCAGCATGCAACACAGCTACCAAAGCAAGCAGCTTCTGGCAAGAGTAGCCCTGGCCTTGGTGTCTGCCACAGTGCAAAGCAGTTAGTTGCTTGCGATGCAACAAGTATGACTGTGCACCCATTGGCTCATACATATGACTTCATTCGTGCACTTGCGCAACTCGCCCGAAGTGACCCAGGTAGCAATGTAACACTTCACCACAAAGGCAGCAGTGCAGTCTCCTGTCAAACTATATACGCTGTATCATGTTTGAGATGCTACTGTATATACCTGCATGCGCTTTCTGCCATACCACTTCCAGTCGATGGAGAATGCGGCAAAATGGTAGCCAAACAAGGAAACGCCCACATTGAGCAAGTTCCAAAGCCAGTTGGCCATGACTGATGCATTTGGTCCCACCAAGATCCTGCACAGCACATGTAGCCGTGTTATTGACAAGTGTGCATGCAGACAGACAGACAGCAGACACACAGGCAGGCAGGCAAGCCAGACTGACAGACAAGGAGGTATTGCAAGTCAAGGCAAATGTGTCAATGTACTACCAGAAATTGACCAAAACTTGCGCACCAGTCAGAATACTCTGATGCATAAGCAGTTACATCACACAAACAAGTCTTGATGCTGCAAGTGTTAGCTGCTTTGCATGCTGTGCATGACTGACACAGAGTTTGGGGCATACCCAATGAAAACTGTTCTGAAGGTTGCATTCCCATAAAACATGAAATCATTGCAGAACCAGCAGAGGCAGGTCCCAAGCAGGCGGTGCCAGAAGTGCTTCAGCAACATTCCAAAGGAGCCACTAGCGTACCCAGATGCCTGTGTCAAACATGCATGCATGCTTCAGACGATTTATAAGTAATTACAACGACCTTACAACTTTTCAAAGTTTGAGGGTTAGGGTTTGGTACTACGCAGGTTGTTTGAGACAACTAGGCGGAGTTTTGCATGCAGGTAATTGAACAGAAGGCTGTTGAAGTTCAGAGGCCTGCGTCACAGACAGACAGACAGACAGACAGACAGACAGACAGACAGACAGCAGTTTAGCTTGGTGCAGAAGCTACATGAGCAGCAGATGAAGCAGCACCAGGATAATCTTGTTACAGATGCCGCTGTCATGTGATCAGCTGACTCAGCCATGCATGCACCACAACATCCACATGTGTCCGTATATGTGTCTGTGCACCATGCCGCATGCATTGAGCAGAACCACAGCAGAAGGCCAAGAGGCAGGCCAGGTACGTATAGCAAGCCACAGAGACTGTCACAAAATATGTTTATATAGGACATACACAAGCTCAGTGAATGCCAGTATGATGGTGAGCAATCAGCCATAGAGGCTTTGCATGGTTACTGTATGCATCAGAACAAATGACAAGCTTCAACACAGGCATTACCCAGTTTTCAGCTGTCAGAGGCGCATAAGCACATCACCAGCACAGCATGCATATCAGGGGGTTCAACGCTGAATGCCTGCTGCGCATGCTGTGTTTGGGAATTGCAACCAATACAAAGCATGCCTAATGCTGTGCAGTCACCTTGTTTTTTGCCTTGGAAGCGTTCAGATGTGTATCAGCTCCCTTCAACCGCCAAATCCTGAAGTATGCCAGCCACGCAATGAACACGGCAATAAAGGCAAAGGAGAATCTGTAGGTTGCACCGGCTGCCCCATGGCTGTAGGGCCCACTGCCCTTGCTGTTGAAGGCCAGCAGACCCACCATCAGCACCCCCAGATTGGCCAGCTGACCCCACCCCTGTACATCACAGTGCATTTGTTGTGCCCAGAGATACAGAGCCTGGAGCATACAGTAGGCTCATGGCTGTAGGGCCCACTTGCTTGCTGTTGTGGGCCAGCAGACCCATTATTTGCGATCCCAAGGATGGTACAGCAGGCAGCACATGCTGTGCTGCCTAAGAGAAGCAGCATATGGCACAAATGGTGGGGGCCATGTGTGGGGAGTGCTGCCCAGCGCAGCGGAAGGCAGGCAGACTCCCCGTCTCCAACCCCACACTTGCTGTTTGGGTGGCACACATAGAAGGCACTGCGTTGTCTGACAAGAGGCTGACCTGCATGGGAAAGACCAACACCACATTGCAACTGCCTAAACTTTTCCTCACTCATCCTAACTGCCTAAACCTGGACTCATGTGTGGTGGGTGTGTGGTGGGTGTGTGGTGAAGACCAACACCACATTGCAACTGCCTAACCTGTTCCCTCACCCATCCAAATTGCCAGTTCCTCAACATGTGGTGTGTGTGGTGAGGGTGTCACCTGCATGGTGAAGGCCAATACCACATTGCAACTGCCTAACCTTTCTCCCTCACCCATCCTAACTGCCTAAACCTCCACACATTTGCAGTGTGTATGGTGAAGGTGTCACCTTCATGGTGGAGGCCAATACCACATTGCCTAACCTTACCCTCACCCACCTTAAGTGCCTAAACCTCAACACATTTGTGGTGTGTGTGGTGACGGTGTCACCTGCATGGTGAAGGCCAACACCACATTGCGGCCACGGTGTAGCTTGTCTGCTCTGCTGCCAGGAGTCTCTTTTTCAGCTGCTGACGTACCAGTCATGGGATACTCACCTATGCATCAGATGCCATGAGTCACATCATGAGTCATGATGTATGGTAGCACAGTGCATTACAGCATACAGCATGGTCTGCAACACATGCCTGAAACAAAGCTCAGATCATGCAATTGGCCTTGGCAACTCTTACATGGGCTTGGATGTGCATGTGCACTGCATTTACATAGTACACAGTGTGTGTAGATGGTCTGCAGTGCGCATGAGGTTTCAGGTACAGGTCCTAACTTGGACTTTAGAAGTTTCAGGGGCTGATCAGGTCAGTCTCAAACAGGATGCTGTGCAAAACATGCGCAGTGTCAAAGTACCAACGCACAACAGCAGGCCACACACAGCGTAGTAAGTACCTCCGACACCGACACCATAGACCAGCTGGGAGATGGCATACATGATGACCCAGCCATTGATTGTCGTGCCAGTGGCCACTGACAGCATGATGGCTCCCAACAGCATGATCACAGCGTCCTGCTCGTACAAGAGTCACGTCAGTCCTCTGTCACAGATCTTTTGAGACATCCAGAAGACAGCAAACGCCCAGCAGCCAAAGTCAAGCTCTACATCTCAGCCACCCAAACCATTCATTACTTTGCCTTGAAGTCCCTTTGGGAGTTTCACAGGAAGGCTTACACACAGCAAACATAGCCCAGCTCTGCATTTCTGTCATGTCAAAACTTTGGCTTGAAGCAGTGCTAGCACTGAACTCTCCTGCAGGTGCATAGTCAACTGACTATGCTTGAAAGCCATCGCACCATTACATACACGCTATGTGTCAGCTGCTGTTTGCTTGAATTCATTGCAGTCATGCCATCAGTTAACTCCTTGTGCTGATCACTGTGATCAAAGGGCAGAAACTTATGGGGACAAGGAAGAAGACCACCTGAATCATACCCCAGCGCCGGCCAAGCCAATCACCCAGGAAGCCAACCAGCAGCTGCCCTAGAATGATCCCCACCACCTGGAAGTAATCTGTGGTCTGTGTCCACACCTCACTGCACTCCTTGAATCTGCAGCAGTGCGGGCATAAGCCTCTGGCTACCAGACAGACTCAGTTACGGTGTAATAGATAGTGTGTATACTTGCAAGTGCATACTTCCAATTGGTATGTACACATGGGATCTGGAAACGCAACCACTCTGGGGAGGCTGCTGCATGTCAGTAAGGGCTGTTGAGGTGAATTTGCATGCAATATCAGTGTAGAACACACTGTCCATTCATGGTTGCTTGCCATCTGTGCCAATTTGGCAACAATTGCACAGGCCTGGTCAGGTTGCTGATGGAATGAATGACTTGGTGCAGCAGAATGGGCCTGATATCAGAGGGCAAACAAGGTCTCAGGCACAAGCGTGCCTGCTCTTGCTGCTCAATGAATACAATGATTCAGGCATCAAGACGGATTTGCCTCACGTTTTCCAGCAAGGCTGGTATGACTGCTGAAAGAGAACGTGGATGTTGGTGATGGAGAACAGGACATAGCCCTCTGTGAAGAGCCCCATGCCAGAGATGACATAGCGCTTCCAGAAGATGACAAATGGCTCCAAAGGGTCCTGCAGGTGCAACAGCCTGCAGTGACTAATCATCTGCCACAGCTGCTGGCATTTGTCATTGCTCTGCATTGAGGTGCAACTGCGCAAAGCAGCAGCTTGACGCACAGTGTCCTGTGCGCAATGCAGCTGTTTGGTGTTGTGTTGGAGAAGCTCACCTGCTTGAATATCTTCCAAACTGCAGCCAACTCAGCCTTTTCTTCATCTCTCTGCAGGTCACCGGATTCAGTCAACCAGCAACAAGCCTAAGTAGTGTGCAGCTCACATTGAGAGCCGTCTGTACAAGAGTCTACCACGCGACTTGCCTGCTGTTTCAGCATCCAACGGATGCGCTGACCTATCGGAAGGTCGGCCCAGTATGTCTCGTCAACATACGACTCTATAGGAAAGGTCTTGCGGTACTCGTCCTCATGCACAAGCACTGCTTTCTCTGTGATCTGACCTCTGGTTGCCATGATCTACTACAGCACCGGTGGCTTGTTCAAGGTCTGCCAGGACACAGTCGACCCTGCTTTCAACGATCAACTGCAGTTTGTTGTAGCTGTGCCAGAGCCTATACTACGTGAGTGCCAGAGCCTCCGCACGCTTTATTTTAGAGCCAAGCAGCAAAACATGCATACCGATGACCATTGTGACTAAATCGAGAAGCCGAAGCGAGTGCTGGGATAAACGGAATATTCTGATCAACAGATGCTTGTTTCAGACGCAAAAGCAATGGCTGGGATGTAAAATTAGTCACAAGTGGTACCGTAGTAGAACTTGCCAGCATATCAGCAGAAAAAGCGCAGATCAGATTCGTTGCCTAGCAGGTATCATCATCCCGGGCGACCAGAGCAGTGTTCAGGGCGCGTAGTTACTACAGTACAGTAGCTAGCAGGAGCAAGCTACCTGCCATAGCTTTCTATTGGAATAAAGCTGTCTGATTTGACTTGCATGACTTGCATGTAGACATTTACACCCTTTCATTTTGAATCTGCTATGGGACAAAGGAACCTAAGCCAGACAGCGTCATAAAGAGACAAGGAAAGGACATTCACAAGGCTTGCCACACACAACTGTGCAAACAGGTAAATGAAATTCCCTTAGACAGGAAACCTGAGCAGATGTCTCAATTGGCCAAATACAATTGACTGACAGCTTGCTACGAATGTTGCTGCTGACGCTGTGCTTGCCTGCTGACAATTAGCCATACAAGAAGAAGCATGCAGACTGAGTGCAAGTTGCGACCCATTTTGCTTCTGCGACAGGGAAACAACATGCCTTCCCATTTCGATGCTTGCAACACGTCTGCACACAATACATGATGCTGAGGCATGATTGCTCATCAGATGGCTGAACTCTCTTCAAGCATCATGGCATGCCATGCCGTTCAGCATGCACCGTTGACTACAGCTCATTTCGGTTTGGATAGCAGCTTCGAATGCAAGACAAGTTGCACAACAAATTCTAAATGGCAAATACGTTGCTATCGTCAGTAGCTGAAGCTCGAGCCGCCCGCGCCTTGTTGTTTTGTGCTCGATTGTCGGCAATACACCCGCTTGACACGTTGCAAGCAGCATACAGACCACAAGCAGCATGTCACCTTGTGCAGAGCCTTTGACAAGGTGCTTATATGTCCAACTCTGCATGTATAACGAGTAGAGGCAGCCATAAACTTCTCACGCTGGCTGTAGGAGTGACAACGTCAGCAACAAGAGCTTGATCGACGTTTTTTCATAGGTGAGTCACGCACCTTGCTGGAGGCAGTTCGAACCATGCATGGCTGCTGCGTTGCATCACATCTGACTGGGCCTGTGCTCTGCAGCTGCTGCGGCTTTGACCACACCAGTCCTACACTAGTAGGCTCACCCAGGGAACCTGCCACGGCCTTGCCGGCGCATCATCCTGTGTGAGAGCTCTTCTGTTTTGACAACTTCTGTTGTTGCACTTTCAGTGAAAGGGCTCATTCAGCTGTGCATGGTCATGTGTCAAACAAACTGTTGCTACAGGTGGCGCCACCTGCTGCTTGGGGTCCACAAAACGTCGCGCGTCTGATAGTGTTCCAAGTGTAAAACAGGTACTTGTTGGCTACAGGCAGCAATATGGTGTCAGCCTACTTCAATATCCAGTCCAAAACTCTCTGCAGCGCTCAACACGTATTTCCTTGTCAAGGTGTGGAAGATCACAACAGACTCAGCGTGCTGGTGATTGATCTTAAACCAGTCATCCAGCATCAACTTATACTCAAGCTCAAGCTCAAGATCAGGGTCAAAGTCAGGATGCACTGAGTCACACTCAGCCTGAGCAGCACTCAGCTTGGTCACCTCAACCATGAGCCAAGTTGATCAGCTAATTGCGGATCACACTCATGTGCTGTGGGCCTGAAGAAGGGTGAATGCTGCCTTTGCTGCCTGTAATGTTCATGCAAGTATTGCTGAGTGCCTCCTTCAGGCAAGAAATGTGTTGTAGTGCACTGATCATGTTCAAGCCTGCTTTCCGTGATAGTTGTGATGTTCAAAACAAGGGCTTAGCCAACAGGCATCAGGTGCATGTAACGCAAGTCAATTTGCTTCTGACAAACATGTTATGAGCATATTTGACTCTTTCCAGAATGTCTGTTTTCCTGTGCCTGGCAAGTGTTCTGAGAAATGTTCTTGATGCTGTGCAGCCTGACAATGATGATCCAACAAGCAAGGCAGTGGTTCGGCCTGCTGTTAAGTCAAAGGGGGGGCTGGACCAGGTTACCCACCCAGGAAGCGCCCACCGCCCTGGGGGACCCCTTGATACCCCCCTCTGCATCTCCCCCATCACAGCAAACAGCTGGCAACCATACGCCAGGCAAGTAATTTGGAAGCAGTAATGCTACGCCGATCATCAAGTGTGTGTCTTTCTCTAGGGCCAGGCACATACAGCCCTGATCCAGGTCCAATTCTGGCAGTGAATGCCCCAGCCATGCACTATGTTGGCGTGCTACCCATCATACAATTTGACACCATGCCAATCTTTGAGACTACAACCAGAGCGTATGTGACCCTCAACATGACAGAACAGTAGCTTGCTGTGCCTCCAAACATTTCAGCCAAGTTGCACAACCCAGGCAGGCCGTCGCAAATTGAAATCTTGCTTAAGTCACATAAACATGTGAGATCTGGCAGCTGCCTTCAGTCAATGATGACATCGAGTACAGCGTTTGAACATCATATATTATAAAAGCCTTAACCCCTCAGATGACTCAGCTGATTTTGGATGTGCAGGGGATGGAGCATCACCAAGGACAGCTGCAGCAGCTGCGGCGCAAGCACGCCAGGCCAAATTCGAAGCTTCCCAGAAGAAGACAGCTGGACCTAGCTAACACACGATGCGGCTTGGTTGCAAGTGATGACTGCAATGTGTTACTGTCAAGAGTTTGCTAGTTGGTCTGCTGAGTCTAGGTTGTATGGAACACAGGTCTTGACTACTCCAGGGGACTAAGTCTGCGTCCTCATTGCATGTGTGCCTGAATGGATGCTTGTTGTGTAAGGATGTTTTGGCGTCTGCAAAAGTCACAGGCTAACGTACAAGTGCATACACATTTGAAGAGCGTGTGGCGTCTTAGGCCTTATGGGTGTGCATTGTTCATCAGGCTGCTTGCCTGTTGCAGTACTGCTTTGAGTGTTACATGTAAGTAAGATGGGTCAAGCGTATGGCAACGCTGTAACAGTTGTGAGTGGATGACATATACAAACGTATGGGGGATGATGGTGGTGGTGAGAAAGGTGGGTCCGCTGTGAAGGGTGAAGGTGGGAAGCCTTTGGGGGACGATGGTGCTGGGGTGGCAGGTGTGAAGCATGGGTGTGAAGAGGAAGGAGGAGAGGGTGGTGACAATGCTGTGGGAGTTGAAGGTGAGCTTATAGAAGGCGGCAAAGCCAGGAGGGGGGCATGTGACGGAGGCGAGGTTTGGATGATCATTGAGGTAGGGGGTGGGAATGTAGACCAAATCACATGTGGGGACAGCGCCATGGTCTGGGGACTGAGCTGGGGCCTCTGAGGGGCAAGCATAGTCTGGGGAGCAGGCATTTGGACAACTGATGTTGGTGTCTGGAGCACCAGGAAAGCTGCATGGGCAGTGGCACCGACAGAGAAGAGTGTGCCAGGAACAATGGGTCCTGGGAATGGTGATGACGGGTGGTGAGGAAAGACATTGGTAAGCACAGTGTCTATGTAGGGGGGCTGAAGAGGACTGGTGCAGAAGGAAAGAGGGTCCTGGTGCAGGGCAGTCTGATGATTGGCAGGCACCCCCTGGAACACAGACTTGGCACTGGCCGCAGAATACATGCTCAATCCACCTGCATTGTACCACCAAGGCTTATCAGATAGATATCTAGAAGTGTTTTTTACCTGCAAAGACAGGTGACATTGTGGAACTGCTCTTTTGCAAAAGCAGGGTGTGGTGATATACAACCTATGCAGGAAATCACCGGCTTGAGATTGGTACACACAGGCAATGCGGACAGGCTGGAAAGCATATAAGAACATACAACTTGACCAGTGCACTATCTCTTCTCACAGATGCACACAGGTGTGCCGGGTAACTTACCAAATGTTGTGAATAGTTTGGCAGGGGCTATTCTGGCATCACCAGCAGTGACTATTGTCTCAAAGGTGGAAGGGTCATCCTCATTGCCCAACATCAGCTGCGACTTGGAGACAGCAGCCAGGGTTGAGGTAGACAGGCTGTGGGTGTGAACAGCCAAGGAGGGCGATTGGTCAGGAAGAGGGAGCACGTTGAAGACCATGACAGCAGTAGATACTGCCAGACTCTTGCCAAGCTCACCTGCAAACAAATGTACAACTTTGAAGGATGTGTCAAACAGAAGACTGCTTGCAAAGCTGGCACAGAAATGGTTAAAATAAGCTGCAGTACTTTAGCTTGCATGTGTGCACTGTGCTATGCTTCTGCCTGTCTACTGAAACATTTGACCCTGACTACTGGAGTTGCAGGCTTCAACAGCGGTCATGCAGAGGTCAGTACAATGCAGGTGGTAATCTACAGAGCTGCCATACATAGCAGCAGCATGCAGTTGCAGGTCATGAGACTTGAGTGTGCTTACCTACTGGTGCACCTGTGGCAAAGAGGGCTAGCTGCCTCTCTGACGCTGCCAAGGTGCTAGTAAAGCCCCAAGCACCCTGCTCATTCCAGAGTGGTGCAGGAAGCATGGGCTCACCGACGACGTCAGCGGCTGTCGAGCCCTCGCCGAGCTCGTCCTGAAGGCCCACGGAAAAGGCCGAGGGCAGACCAGGTGGCATGCTGAACCTGAAATGGGGCGGGTTGGGGGCCGACGCCAGGGGGAGGTAACGACCAGATCGTATTCTCTCAGGGAGAGTCGGCTCCCGGCCACTCCATCTTGAGCCCATAAACACGTTTTGCTCGGTGTCCACTGAACTGTCCAGCACGCCATTAAACAAGGTAGCAGCCAGACATACCAGCACAAACGTGCGGATGAATCGGATGTTCATCATGATGTGCTGCTCAATAAGCTGAACTCCCCAATAGCGCTAGAGCCACCCCCCAGCAGCAGCTGTCTAGCATGTCTGGCCTGGTATTTATGAGCATCTGATGCTAATTGAAACTAGGCCAGACATGCCAGGCAATTGCTGATTCGATAGTAGGCCTTCTGCCCGGATCTTGTCTCAGACAACAAACTTGGCCATTTCTGTCGTTGGTGGTTGTCAGCTTCAGACACGTTGCCTGATCCCAAACAATGCCCCAGGCTGTCTGTGTTGTGGCCAACTGTCTGGGGCTGAGAGGTCCTGGTTCTACTCCACTGCAAGATTTCCACTGCCATGTGTGTTGCACCTTTCTGGAACTGGCTGCTTATTTCGTATACTTTGAGACCCAGCAGCAGCAGCAGCAGCAGCAGCAGCAGCAACAACAGCAGCCCAAGACAGAGGCACCCTCTTCATGCCTGTTTTCCCCTGCAGTGGAGTGGAACCAGGCCTTCTCAGCCTCAGACGCCTTGCCACAGCACAGACAATGGCCCACTTCAAATGCGTGGGTGGCTATGAGGCCCCCAGGTCAAAGAGAGTCCTGGCTACTTGTCTGACTGGTGTAGTTGGAGGGATTACTTGATATTGAAGGGCCGCATTCATCTGGTTGTGCCTGGAGCAAAGAATGCAGCCTAGTTCCACTCCACTGCAAGGAGTGGAAGCAGGCCCTCTCAGCCTCAGACAACTGGCCACAGCACCGACAGTAACCCACTTCCACGACCTAAACCAGCAGATGACAGACCCATGTGCCATTGGGTGGGAGAATATTCTGCCTTAGTCATTCCTCAATACTGTACAGTGTTGCCACACTGCCCCAGGTGAGTAAGGTTGCTAGCAAATTTGGGGCCCTGATGATGTTGTTTGCATTTCAGCATGTGTACTCCAAGGCCTTGGTGCAAACGGATGTCAAGCTGGCATGACTGCTTGAGATCAGGATTGGGGTTTCATGTGTTCTCAGCTGTGTGTATGTGCTCTTTGATGAGTCTAATCAAGAAGTAGATTTTTGACTTGTGTAAGCTTGTTGACAGCTGTGTTTGCTGAACATTCTGTTGACATGAGCACTTCTGCAGTTTACTTGGCTGCTTGTTTTGCACAGCATGGACACAGGTACAGGGGACTTGAGAAGACCTCCAGATTGTTATGCAGGCTATTCACAATTCGATGTGCAAAGACGGACCGCACAGGGGCACAGCATCGGCAGTCTCGCCACGTCTGGCCTCTGCCCTTGCTTGTCTCTGATAGCAGACCCAGCAGCAGGACAATCGATTCCAAGGAAAGCTCAGAGCAAGGGGAGCTTTCTCATCATTGATGGCTGTGATGATATCTATGATATGATCACAGCCATCAATGATGAGAAAGCTCCCCTTGCTCTGAGCTTTCCTTGGAATGGTCAGCAACCATCACCTGTCCTCGCTGCCTGCTGGCTTAGTGGCATTGTAGCATTGTCTCCAGCGCTCACCTGAATAAAACTGGCATGTATGTCATGTATGCCTGTAACGCATACAAGCAGCCTGAGGCTCACTCCTGCTGCATATGTTGGCTTGATTTAAGCTTGTGAGATATGCTTGATCTGCACGCACCTGCAGATACTCATTCACAATAAATTGCAAGGGCAGACAAAGCCAACATTCAGACACACAGAAAGACAGAGCAGCTGACCAACTCTGTGAAGTGACTCACCATACAGTATGTCATACATATGATGCCTGGCGTTTTCGTGCAATTATATGATGCCTGGCTTTGTCAACACTTTGGCAGCTCCTCATGGAATGTATACATTGTGTACATTGTGTTCATTGTATACATTTCATTGGGGAGCTGCCAGAGTGTTGACAGCGCCAGGCATCATCTGGCTGCAGTTCCCCAAGGATTGGTCATGGTGGCGTACAATGCAGTATACAGAATTGTCCACACCAATCCTGTATACTGTTCTGAACACCACCACAATTGCCAGTAGCATGTTCCTGGGCAACTGCAACCAGACAAAACCTATCGCCGTTAGCTCATTTGCAGCTCCTGCTGGGTTGTGTGACATCCACAAGGTGAGTCACTTCACAGTCGCTGTCAGTCGCTCTGTCTTTCTGTGTGTCTGGTTGTTGGCTTTGTCTGATCTTGCAAAACTGGTATACGTTTACAGATGTCTGCGTATGCAGATATACGTCTTTTCAGCTGTGGGTATCTGCTCTGCTTTGAGTGTTGACAAGCTGTGGACCATCATGTTATGTTGGCAGGTGCTCTTGCGTGGCACAGATACAGGCACATGACTGTTGACAAGGCCCATGGCATTGACAGCATTGATAGTTGTGCAATCATCAAAGTCAGTCAGTCTTTGCACATTGACATGACATGCAGTCTGCTCAGAATTCAATGTGCACAGACTGATCGGCTTTAATGAATGTACCACTAATAAAGCTGTCAATGCTGAGGGAGCTCCCATTGCTGTGGGCTTTCTTTCAACCAGTGAGGAACCATCACCTGGCCTTGCTGCCTACTTGATCAATCAGGATCCATGGCATTGCAGCATCATCTCCAGCATACATATATCTCTCCATGCAATCTCTGTTTTCAAACCTATGTGGCAGTTGCAGTCTCTCTCTGACTGCTCTGTGTGCTGATTCCAAGTTTTGCTTGGAAGCTCTGGTGCTTTGGCCTGTTGACATTTTCTCAGAAGGTCACAAAAGCTATATTAGCTGCCAATCAAAGGCTTGGCGGTGTCTTGTTGTTGCTAGTTGTGATAGGTTGTGTACTCAGCCTGATCTTTGCACTGCATCACAAGTGCAGCCATTTTACAGCCACTGTTCTGCAGACAGCCCATCATGGGTGCGACCTGTGGGCCGGGCTGGACCTGACACCATCCTCTTAATTCCACCTGCTGCTTTAGCCATGTCAGAAGGTGAGACCCATCAGCCCATAATGACTGTCTGCTTGTGCAGCTGCAAGATGTCATGGCTGCTTGGGATCAGGCTTGGGAAATGCTGGGTTGTCAGCACTGTGTGTCTGCTGTGACCTGAATAATAACAAGCTGTATATCATCAGCTTGTGTTGCCTGGCACATGCTTATGCTGCACAATCTGCCGGTATGCGCACAACTGCAGGTTGCCTGACCGCCTGCGCATGCACGCACACAGTTGCAGGGGAGGTGAGAACACCTTTGGACTGTTATGCAGGCTGTTTAGAAACAGATGTGCAAGGATGGATCTGCCACATGCGCAGTGGCATGCCAGTGGTGGCATTGAATGAGGTATGCAGGATTGTCCTTGGCGACACAGGATTGTCCTTGGCAATACCTCACTGAATGCCACCATTGCCAGTGGCATGCCACCTACCTCCAGCCACTCCTCCCTGGGCAGTAGCAACCACATATTGCCTAGCGCCCTCAACACTTTGGCAGCTACTGCTGGCATGTATGACATCCCACAAGGTCACACCACAGTTGTCATCAGTTGCTCTGTCTTTCTGTGTGTCTGTTTTATGCCTTTGCCTGACCTTGCAGAACAATCGTATGATTGTCTGCATACGCAGGTGTGCGTCTTTGTCTGCCTGTCTGTCTGTCTGTCTGTCTGTCTGTCAGTCTGTCTGTCTGTCTGTCTGTCTGCCAGTCTGTCTGTCTGTCTGTCTGTCTGTCTGTCAGTCTGTCTGTCTGTCTGTCTGTGTGTCTGTGTCTGTCTGTGCATGTGTGCATTGACATCACCCTAATCTCTGAAAGGGACATGATGATCTTTGATTGTGTGCTTGCAGACTGGTTTCTTCTGTAGATGCAAGTGGTACCCAACAGCATAGCCATCGCCCTTCATTCAGATATGCTGTTGGTAAGAGCACCATGCCAAGCCTGCTCTCTGGGTTGCGCTCTTCATCATGATCGTCGTCATCAACACACTGGTGAAGTTTACTAAAATCTGGTAAGCCGCCTGTCCTCGTGCTTCAACTGCCTCTTGTGTCATTCCTAGTAAACAATTTTGCACCATATTGTCACCATCAAGTGACAAAACATTTTTGGTCATGCTGTGCTCAGCTCTGCCACACATGCACATAAGCAATCAAGCTAGCAAACTGCTTGGTCTCAGCTTCGACTCATTGTAGCGGTGGCGCACAAGAGACTCGGAGACATTGCAATTGAGTCACTGCTGTTGCAATGTCCGAGTCTCTTGTACGCAACACCCCGGGCTGACAGCAGCAGCAGGCAGCAGCAAGACGCACTCGTCCTCGCCCTCACCATTGTCAGCTCAGCCTGGAAGGAGCTGCCCCCAGTCTCTGCTAGCCTGCTTGGCTCAGTGGACAGTGTATTTGGCCTAGTGGACAGTGTATTTGGCTTACTGGACAAGGTATTTGGCTTTGTGGATAGTGTATTTGGCTTAGTGGACAGTGTATTTGGCTTGGTGGACTTTGTATTTGGCTCAGTGGACAGTGTATTTGGCTTAGTGTACAGTGTATTTGGCTTAGTGGACAGCGTATTTGGCTTAGGGGACAGCGTATTGGGTTTTTCATCAGCCACCTTGGTTGCACAGAGGATCACTGCTGGCTTTGACCGCCCTGACTGCTGCAAGGCAGACCCTTCTGCAGAGGAGCACAGGGTCTGCAGCTTGGCACCAGCCAGCACTCTGTTTACTGGACATGGCCAGACTGGACTGGACAGTAAATGGAATGCTGACTTGCGCCAAGCTGCAGACCCTGTGCCCTTCTGCAAACCTCAGCTGGAACATCAAGTATGACCTTCACGTGGTGATGTTTGCACCATCACATCAGATCCTGGTGTGCTTGTCCAGTCTCCACTCTCCGTCTTTGGGCAGCAGCATAAACTTGCACAGGGACCAATTGCATGGGCGTCCTGCTGACCTCTTGTGGTCCCAGACCACAAGGCTTACCTCTGATGCCCTGCCAGCCCAAACTACTGTACTGAGGGCTTTGCATGCCAACACCTATGCAATTCACAAAGACACGCCCATTGTGTCTTGGGGAATTACAAAGGTGTTGGCATACAAAGACACCCCCATTGTGGCAAAGAGCAGCAGCACCAGGGACACTGCTGACCTCAAGCAAAATAAGAGCTGATGTTGCCAAGTGCAAGTGATATGACATCACTCATCTACTTGGCACTTGCTGTCTGTTAGTCACCACGTGGCTGCTATCTAGACCTGACTCAACCTGCCAGCTTATGCTGCAGTTCATTGCAGTTGAGTAGTACCTCTTGCTGCGTTAGCAATACTGGGCTCTTCTGTACAAGCCTGACGTAGCACTTGGTTCCTGCAGGTGTCCACCTCAATCTTCAAATTGCTGCCAGGTTGTGCGCTCAGATCCTTTCAGACTTGAGCCTGGACATCACCACCACAGCTTTGTGTACAGTAGAGCCTGGTAGCTGCAAGGTGAGTGGCCTTCCCAACCCATCTGTGGTCAAGCTGTACCTACTTGAATCGCCGTCAATCCAAGACCGAGTTCTCAAAAACCTGGAATCAAACTGCCGACTGAAAGCCTCAGAGGTGAATCGCTGACACCATAGGCTAGGTGGTCCCATGAGGGCTGACATCTTTCACCAAGGGCATATTAAATACGCCCTTGGGGAAAGACGTTAGCCTGGCTTTGTGGGTGGCTGTGCTGTTCATCATGTCATCATCCAGCTGGTTGTTTTATCTGGTAAGCCGTGTGTCCTTGTGCTTTCATCGCCGTTTGCGTGCCATTGCTAGCCTGTTGCTTCCTTGACAGGTCAGACCTCGTAATACAGATAAGTTCTCTCAAGAATGCGCTGATTTGCAGAGCCTCTTGGTATTACGGATGAATGTGCATGTTTCTGTGTTGTTTGGCCAACAATGTGATACGCTGCACAGTACCCTGCCAAAGTGCGGAAGAAGATGGAGGACAGTGGAGTGCGAGATCCAGCAGACGGCCTTCATGTTCTTCCGCAGTTTGGCAGGATACTGTGCGGCGTTATACATCTGGATCAGCTGAGCAGGAATTAGGGGCTGCCAGTCACTGCTTATACCCACCCTCCCTCCAGGATTTGCGTGGGTGTAGGTTGTGACTGGCAGTCCCTGATTCCTGCTCAGCAGATCCAGCATGGGGCAGGTAGCCGGATACCATATACAGCGTGTGCACAATGTTGCTCAGTGCTGCAACTGCTTACAGCCAGTTCTTCACTACTTGACAGTGCATTTAGCACTGGAGGTTCTGTTAGTGTATGGCGTGTGCAATCTGTCTGAGCTCACACATACTATCAGACTTCAACTGCAGCGTGGGCCATTGCTGACTGGTACTATGGCTGCTTGCTGCATGCAACTGCTGAATGCCTGCATCACATGTGCAGCATGACATTTGTGTGATGCATTCCCCCTGCAGTGGAGTGGACTTAGGCCTTCTCAGCCTCAGACAACTGGCCATAGCATGCAGTGACCCATGTCACTTGACTTGGGTCAATTGACATTGGTCCTTGCCTTTGCTATGGCCAGTTGTTTGAGGCTGAGAAGGCCTGGTTATACTCCATCCATGGGGCAGGGCCAAGCTTTCATGCCCCCTGTTCATCAAGCCTACTGTCTTTGGTGTCCTGTCAATGGATGTGAGGAGGGCTACTGTGGTATGAACCTGGACGACCCTGTAGATTCATACTGTGAGGCGCTCACATCAAGAGACAACCCTGGCCAGCTGTGAGATGGCTGCCATGATTGTATGTGGCCTTTCAAGATCCAGTCAGCCATCCAATGATTGGAGGGCTGACTTGATACTGAAAAGCCACATCCATCGCTTCAGGCATTGACAGTGGCACGGTTGATCAAGAGGACCGGCTTGTCGGCGCGTTCACCTTCTCACCTGCTGCCACTCTTGTAGGCTGACTGTCTTGACTTTTGCATTTGGTTTCCCACCAGAACAAGTGCCTGTCTTATGTCCCTGGCACTCAAATGACTTGAAGTACTGTCAATTACATATGTGAGCATCAGTGCTGCAAAACCTTGCATTTGCAGAGTGAAGCTGGCTCAGTGTTGCAATATGCAAGGAAGCTGGAGTTTAGAGGATGTTGTTTGCATTACTGCATGTGTAGCCCAAGAGCTTGTGCATCTAGGTGTTCAAATATAGATTGCCAAGTCAAGCTGTTGAGGGGCCATGCATGATCCCCAGGCTTGTGTTTGCCTCGCTATGTATGACTGCTCAATCTTAAGTGTTATGCAGGGTGATGACATACCTGTGGACTTGTCTGGGGACTATTGGCTTGGCAACCTGGGATCTGTTGTAGTAGTGGGAACTACGGTACACAGCAAAGGTCATTGGCCAACCACGGTGCTGCAGCAGAGAAAGTGTTAGGCCAGCCAGCCAAAGCCAGATATGGTTGGTACATGCAAACAGCAGGCCTTGCTGTTCAGCTTCACAAGACTAGTCGGAAGGAGAAGCTCACTGGGGAAGGCTCTTGTCTCACATCTAAGCTTGTCGCTGCAGTCAAGCAGGTTTAGACAGAGTCCTTACCAGACCTTCCACCAAAGCGCTTGCGTCGCGCAGAACTCTGGTTTGCACTCTGGTCTCTGCCTACTGTGTAGCTTTGCATGGCTGAAGGTGAGTAAGTCTTGAAAGCTATCTATAACAAATCATGCTAATTTTGCACTGAATGATCTGAAAGCTGTTTGGACATGGCTCATTGGTCAACGTAGCTTGGGGTTGTCCAGATCCATTAGCAAGTGTAGTCACCATGCAGTGACGTCATGTTGACATGCTTTGCCATTGTTGATCATTCACTTGGATTCTGAGACCAGACAGGTGGATTGTGTACTCATCCTGAACCTACCACTGCAGGCTCATCCTCAGTTGCCACCCGCACAATGGCGTACCAAGGCCAACCAATCTCCTTGATGGCACAGCCACTGTTCTGCAGACAGCCCATCATGGCTGTGACTGGTGAGCTGGCAGCAGCCTTGCTGGACCTGAAGCCATCCTCACACTCCCACCTGCTGCTTCATCCAGTTCAGAAGGTGAGACCCATCAGCCCATACCGATGTGGCTTGTGCAGCTGCAAGCTGGCATAGCTGGCATGGCTGCTGAGGATCAGGCTTGGGAGATGCTGGCTTCTCAGCAGAATGTATGTGCTCTGCTTTGAAAATCAACAAGCTGTAGATCATCAACTTATGTTTGCTTGGCTTGTTGGCACCTGTGTTTGCTGCACAATCTGCAGGTTGCTTGGTTGCCTGTGTTGTATAGCATGGATACATATGGACACAGGTGCAGGGGAGTTGGGAAGACCTTTGGACTGTTACGCAGGCTGTTCAGAATAACGGTGCAAGGACGGATCTGCCACATGCGCAGTGGCATGCCAATGGTAGCATTGAATAAGGTATGCAGGACTGTCTTTGGCGATACCTCATTGAATGGCACCATTGCCAGTGGTACATACCACCCATATATGCCACCTATCTCCCATCACTCGCCCCTGGGCAGTAGCAACCACATAATGCCTTGCGTTGTCAACACTTTGGCAGCTACTGCTGGCATGTATGACATCCCACAAGGTGAGTCACATCACAGTTGTCTTTAGTCGCTTTGTCTCTCTGTGTGTCTGTTTCATGGTTTTGTCTGACCTTGAAGAACAGGTCTATGAGTGTCTGCATACACAGGTGTGCGTCTTTGTGTGAGTGTCTGTCTGTCTGGCTGGCAGGCTGGCTGGCTGTCTGTCTGTCTGTCTGTCTGTCTGTCTGTCTGTCCGTCTGTCTGTCTGTCTGTCTCTGTGTTGACATCACGCAAATCTCTGAAAGGGACAGGATGATGTAGGCCGTGTGTCCCTGCAGTCCGCTTTATTCTGTGGATGTGAGTGGTACTCAACACGAGGGCCATTGCTCTTCATTCAGATATGCTCTTGGAAAGATGCGAAGCTTGCTCTCTGGGTTGCGCTCTTCATCAGCATCAGCATCATCATCATCATCATCATCATCACGCTGGTTGAACTTTACTAAAGTCTGGTAAGTCGCCTGTCCTCATGCTTCAATTACCTCTTGTGTGCCATTCCTATAGAATATAATGTTGAACCATATTGTCACCATCAAGTGACAGTACCTGGTTAGTCATGCTGAGCTCAGCATTGCCACACACATGTACATAACTGCCTGGTCCATGCCTCAGCTATGACTCATGGTAGCAGTGGCTTACAAGAGACTCAGAGATATTGCAGATGAGTCTCTGCTGTTGCAATGACTTTGAGTCTCTTGTACGCCACACCCTGGGCAGACAGCAGGCAGCAGCAAGACGCACTCGTCCTTGCTCCCACCGTTGTCAGCTCAGCCTGGAAGGAGCTGTCCCCAATCTTTGCCAGCCTGCTTGCCTTAGTGGACAGTGTATTTGGCTGAGTGTGCAGTGTGTTTGGCTTAGCGGACAGTGTATTTGTTTTGGTGGACAGTGTATCTGGCTTAGTGGACAGTGTACTTGGCGTTGTGGACAGTGTATTGGGTTACCCACTGTCCTTCATCCTCTTCTGCAGCTTGGCAGGGTACTGTGCAGCGTATACATCTGCCTAAAGCCGGATCTGGTGAGCAGGAGTCAGGGCCTGCCAGTCACTGCTTATACCCGCGCAAGCTTTCTCCTCCCTGCGGTATGGTTTGCGTGGGAGTAAGTAGTGACTGGCAGTCCTTGATTCCTGCTCAGCAGATCCAGCAAGAGGCAGGTAGCCTGATACCATATGCAGCATGTGCACAATGTTGCTCAGTGCTGCAACCGCCCTAGACTGCTTACAACCAGCTCTTCACTGCTTGACAGTGCATCTATCGCTGCACTTACTGAGGGTATATGGCGTGTGCAATTTGTTTAAGCTCAAACATACAATCAGACTTCAAGTGCAGCATGGTCATTGCTGACTGGCACCTATGGCTGCTTACGCCATGCAACTGCTGAATGCGGGCACAACATGTGCAGCATGACTTGTGCAGCATGACTTGTGCAAAGCATGACATGGGTAATGCATGCTGATGCTGGTACTTGCAATGTGCAGGGAGCAACACACATGGCGGTGGGCATGTACCGCATGTACTTGGATGAGCACCTTTTGGCGTCAACAGGCGCTCGTCCATGTACATTCGGTACATGCCGGCACAGCTGGACTGGGGCGCTTGTTACGTGTGTTTAGAAGTGTGTTGCTTGAAGAGGCCGTCACGCAGGCCCCTGTATGTTCGATGCATTCTCTCTGCAGTGAAGTAGAGCTGCCCACCAATCTTCAAGCCTACTGTGTTAGTAAAATTGGTGAGCATGCAAGTTTGTCCTCCCCCTCGCAGTGCAGCAGAGCCAGGCCTTCTCAGCTTCAGACACCTTGCCATAGCACAGACAGTGACTCACTTCAAGTGTCTGGGTGTTGTTTGCATTAGAGCATGTGCACTCCAAGGTTTTGGTGCAACTGGATGTCAAGGTGCAGCACGCCGTTTCAGCATGTTGCAGGACCATGCATGATATCCTGGCTTGTTGTTGCCTTACTATGTGTTACTGCTCAGTCTTGTAGTGTGGTATGCCGTGTTGCAGGACCATGCATGATACCCTGGCTTTGTTTTGCCTTGCTGTGTGTCACTGCTTCATCTTGTATCATGACACATTATCAAGCTTCTTCTGCAGGGCGTTGACATGTCTTCGGCTCTGTCTGGGGACTGGTGGCTTGGCAATCTGGGATCTGCTGTACAGTGGGAACGTTGGTACAAAGCACCTTTCAGAGAAATTGATAAGACAGTCAGTCAAAGCCAGATATGATTGGTACATGCAAGCAGCAGGCCTTACCGTTCAGCTGCACAAGACTGGTTGGAAAGAGAAGCCCATTGGAGACAACCATCATCTCACATCTAAGATTGTTGCTGCAACCAAGGAGGTTCAGACAGAGTCCTGACTAGACCTTTTACAAAGGATCTTGCAGCGCGCAGACCTATGATTTGCTTGTCTGCTCTTGCATTGTGATGTCAAGGGATATTCTGAGACAAATCTGTCCAGTTGATGTATGCAAACATTTGGAAACAGACACACTGAATGTGGCAGTCATACTACTGCTTGACGTTTGCAAGGTGTCACGTGATCAACAGTTGCAAGTGTCTTGTTTTTGGTTTATTCATTTAAATGCACCAAAAACAAGCCACTTGCAACTGTTGATCACATATTAAATGTAAAGTGCAGTGTTTGTTGAGCGTGCATATGTGTGTTCAGCTTGTGACAGCATCATGGTGTGTGAAACAATGATGGGCTTCAGATGAGCTTGCATGAAAGAGCAATGCCTCAGAGTCACAGTCTGACAAACGCTTTCAAGACAACTCCAATTTAGCTTCCACACTGCTGCAAGCTTGTGCACACACGTTGCATTGATGATCACTTACTTGTCCCCTTATCAGGTCTCGATGCAGCATTTAGCTTTGCATCATTGAGTCGAAGGTAGCCATAAGCTTGAGCAATGGGACACCTTTCTCAAAACGTTTACGCATAACGTGCAAATTCAGTCACTGTGTACTGTATCATAGTGTACATACTTGCTTGCAGGTCGCATCAATGAGTGAGCCTCACTCTGCAGTTGCAAGGTTTCCAAACGCATAGATGTGCAATTAATAGTACGGTACTTTAAATCACTTTGAGCGCCAGGGACATGAGACATGCCCTTATTCTGGCAGGAAATTAATTGCGATACAGTCAATCTACAAGAGGGTCAGCAGGTGAGTAGGTAAAAGCGCCAGCAAGCTGACCCTCTTCATCAAACATGCCACTTCAGGCTTAGCGGTACATGCTGCCCTTCAGGATCAAGTCAGCCCTCCGAGCGCACCGGTCGGACAACTGGCTAGGACTAAAGTTCAGACCCTTACAATCTGCCGGCTGCCCCCCCCTCTCACCAAGGAAGTTCTCTTCGCCCTCCCTTCGCAGGACATCCACGACAGTCGGCTCAAAAAGGGCTGGCTGGCATGCAAGTTTTGCCCTGCCCCTTGGGGTGGAGTGAAACCAGGTCATCTCAGCCTCAGGCAATTCTGCCCAAGGCATACAGTGACGCACGTCAAATACAGACGCCTCCATGAAGCCTTTCCCAAGCAATATTTCGAAATAGACATAAGAAGCGCCCCAGTCCAGCTGTGCCAACAGGCGCTCATCTATGTAAAGTCTGTAAACTTCCACCGCTATGCGTGCTGCGCCCTGCACATTGCAAGTACCAGCATCAGGATGCATTACCCATGTCAAGGTTTCAGCAGTTGTTACATGCAGTCAGCAGCCATAGGTACCAGTCAGCAATGACCCATGCTGCAAAGAAAAGACTACGCCTTTCGGCGTCAATTTTTTGAGAAGCCCAGTGTTATACTGGGCTGCCCATGCTGCACTCAATGTCTGCAGGTGTGTGTCTATGAGCACAGACAAACAGCAGGCGCTATAGGGCTGACTCTCCAGTAGTGAAGGGCTGGTTGTGAGCAGCCAGCACTAGGCAACGTTGCAAACAATGCAAAGGGAATCGGGCAACCCATACCGCAGGCAGGGGCAAGCTTGCATTGGTGTGGGTGGTGACTGGCAGGCCCTGATTCCTGCTCACCAGATCAAGCATGAGGCAGACGGCAGCTGGATCCCTCACTCCGCTGTCCTTCATCCTCTTCTGCAGCTGGAAAGGCACCTGTGCAGCGCACTGCATGGTTGGACAAGCAACAGAGAGACACAAGGCACTACAATTCAGTGCACTCATGGGAACGCATATCTGAGATCCAATCTGTTGAGTATGCAATAGATTCACATGCAGCAGGACATGTTGGGTGGGTTGCACCCCTTCATGTACACCTTTTGCAGCTGCACAGCCATGTATCATGGGAGAGTTTTGCACATGCTCTTGTGACTCCACATGAAATGAGCCTATATGGGCAGCTTACTCAGGTGCACATGCATGCTGATGGACATGAGGGTGCGATGTATCATGTGTATGTGGTATTAGTAACCAGTCACTGTCCCCTGTCACCAGCATTAGTCACCAGCATTACTAATAGTTTGATCTTTTTGTCTCCAGCATTACTAATAGTTTGATCTTTTTGTCATTCAGCTGACATTGTTATGGACATGTGGTATCTGGGAGCCAATATGTCGAATATGCAACCGGCAAAGCAAAACATGAAGCTACATTATCATGAGCTACATATCATGCATCACAGCATGTACTGGCTTAGTGCTGATGCAGAGTCAGCACAGCTACCACACAATAGCAACAGCTTCAAGAGGCAAGCGGAGACCTGCAAAAAATTTGTTTGTTGATGGTGATCAATGGAGTCCAAGGGCGTTTGCATCACAAGTCATCACAAAGCTAGCATGCAATATGCACCACCACACCACACCACATTAAGCACAGCATGTGCTCTACACTCAGCCATACTGTCAGGGTACAATGACACATGTATGCAAAACAATGCAACCAGGCTTACCTTCAGGACTCTGCGGCTGGTGCCGATCTCATCTCCTCTGTACACGCCAGTTGTCAAGTCCACCTTCGGTCCCAAGATGCGGCTGAGGCAACCTGAAACACAGCAACAAATGAGTGAGAAAATACGCTGATACATTGCGCAAAATGAGGCGCTTCAGATTTTGGCTTCAGCTGTATTTCCAGGCTGCTCTTCTGGGAAACAGCATCAAGGGCATTGCTGCATTTCCGACTGTGTGCTGGCTCGAATACTTACTCACCTGTCCATCCATTCACTTCAACATGTGTGTTTGTCCCGCACGTACCTAATTCATTATGAGCTGAAAAGCGTTTTCATTATTTGTTGTTATTTTTGTTATGGTGACTAATATTGTCATTATCACTATTTTCATCGTAATTGTTACTGTAACTATTAGCAACAGGTGTCTCTCTCTAAGGTCAGGTAGGCACATTTTGCATTAGCTCAATGTGCCAGGATGACACCTTTGGCCATTGCACTGAAATCTGAAACATAGCTCAAGCATGGACCATGCATTCTGCTTGCCTACGTACGCATGAGTGTGCACGCGCATGGCAGAGCTGAGCACAACATGACTGACAACGTCTTGTCACTCAAGGATGACAACTTCGTGCAAGATAATTCAGTAGCAATGACACAAGAGAGGCGATTCAAGCGCAAGGACATATGGCTTACCAGACTGCAGTACCAGAAGCGTTATGTGAAGGGTGAAGCTGACGAAGAGCACAACCACCCACAGAGAAGAGGTGGCATCTTGCTCCAGCAGCTCAGGTACTATTGGTAGAGTGAGCATGAGGGGGTGTGGCTGCAGCACATCAGGGTGAAGGGCCACAGCTGTGGTGTTGAGTACCACTGCCATCCATATGTGTGTGCAGTCTGCAGGAACACACAGCCTAGATCAACATTGCAGGCAGGTCACATTCATGTGATCATGTTCATTACACAGATATGAAGATGCCATTACACACAGGCACACACACAGATGCAAAAACAAACACAGACACAGACACAGACACACACGCGCGCAAACACTCACACATGCAAAAACGCACACACACACACACACACACACACACACACACACACACAGACACACATGCACACACATAGACATACACACGCACGCAAAAACAAATATATGCAAAAACACACACGCACACAGACACACACACGCGCGCACACACACACACGCACATATAGACACTCACCTGCATATGCAGATACTCATTCCCAATAATTGCAGGTGCAGACAAAGCCAACAATTAGACACACAGAAAGACAAAGCAGCTGACCAAAATTGTGAAGTGACTCACCATGTAGTAGGTCACGAACTCCATGAAGAGCTGCCAGAGTGTTGACAGCGTCAGGCATCATCTGGCTGCACTTGTCCAGGGATGTGCCATTGGTCATGGTGGCATACAATGCAGTATAGAAAATGGTCCGTGGTGCGCCACTGTGCATGTGGCAGATCCATTGGTGCACATTGATGTAGGTATCTGCAGGTCAAGCACCTCACAAGTCAAGTGACCATGTGCATGGGGAGGGGAGGGAGCGTCAGGCTGATTGTATGCAGCGCATCTGGGTCAAGATGCGCTATGGCTGTGGTAATGAGTACCACAGATGAATGCAGTCTGCAGGGATACACAGCCTAGACCATCATTGCAGGCAGGTCACACTCATGTGATTAAGTCCCTTCCAGAGATACAGGTACAAACCTGCATATGCAGACACACACAGACACAGACACGCACGCACATGCAGGCGTTTATAGACAATGATTGCAAGGTCAGACAAAAGCAGACATCAGACACACAGGAAGACAGAACAATTGTGATGTGACTGACCTTTATGGAACCCATATATGCCAGCAGAAGCTGCCAAAGTGATGACAGCGCTAGGCAATGTCTTCTGATTGCCGTTGGTTGAAGACATGCTGATGACAACGGAGTTCAGTGATGAGGAGTAGAGGACGGTCCTTGGTAGGCCACTGTGCATGTGGCAGACCAGTCCTTGCACATTTATGTACACACCTGCAGATCAAGCATACTTCACAAGCCAAATCAACACATGCATAAGGACGGAGCCTCTGCCTGCATTCAACAGTACAGGCATACATGACATTCATGGCATGCTGTTTTAGAGGTATGCTGGAGACAATGGTACAATGCTATGACAGAAGCAGGCAGCAAGGCAAAGGTGATGGTTGCTCACCGTTTAATACAAAGCCTTGAACAAAGGGAGCTTTCTCATGATCGATGGCCATGGTGGCTGTCCTGCTGTCAAAGACCAGTGAGGGAAAAAGCAGGACGCCACAGGTGTTGTTTGGGGATGAGCTTCAGTGAACTGCCATTGCTGCGCCACTGTGCATGTGGCTGGCCAGTCTGAGCACGGGTAGTTCTGAGAAGCCTGCACAAACCAAAGGTCTGCTCAACTCCCCTGCACCTGTGTCCATGCTGTACAAAACAGGCAGCCAAGCAATCTGCAGCAATGCTCATGTGTGCAGATTGTTCAGCAAGCACAGGTGTCAACAAGCCTACACAATTCAACAATCCACCGCTAAGTTGTAACAGTCCAACATACGTCGGCCAACAAACAATACCCAGACAGCTTTCACAGCATTCAGTGCAAAATCAGTGTGATTTGTCATAGATGGCTTCTAAGTGTTACTCACCTCCAATCATGCA
>JAABUK010002271.1_pt1 | contig 34917 bp, 41 predicted proteins | sample 5559141 | NCBI WGS metagenome assembly JAABUK01 (sample SAMN10711869, study PRJNA513367) | rock metagenome | isolation source: Antarctica rocks | place: Antarctica: Victoria Land, Pudding Butte nord | collected 2016-01-03
GACTTCGAATTGAATGAAAATTGCTGATCTAGAGAAGAACATCAGTGAATCAATCTATAAACAGATTCTTGAGACTAATGAGATCGACGAGAATTGTACGCTACTTCGCGAAGCAATAGCAAGAGACGAGACACAATATGAAGGTATCAAATTGAAGAATTGTCGAACTCAGAATGAAATTTTGTATCATGATAGTCAGCTATGAGTTTCGTTCAACGAGCTGCTACAAATGAACCTGATTCATGAGATGCACGATCAATCATCAGTTGATCATTCTGATATTCTTAGAACTGTGAAAGTCATAAAGCGAAACTACTATTGATCATTCATGCGGAAAACGATAGATCGATATATTCAAAACTGCTATATCTGTCAACGTTCAAAGACATCTAGAGATAAATCAAATGACTTGCTTCAACCTCTATCAATATCTGAACAGCGATGGCAAGACATAGCAATGAACTTCATTATCGACCTATCTGATTCAAGCGAGTACAACGTTATTCTGACAATCATCTGCAGATTATCAAAGAAAAGACATTATATTTCTTGCATCACTGATGATGAAGGTATCACTGTCGAAAAGACAGCTGAAATGCTGATTCAATGAGTATATTGAACTCATGATCTATCAAGCTTCATAGTATCTGATCGAGGTTCGCAATTCACCTCTATACTATGAAAGTTTCTTTGCAAACGACTGAGCATTTCGCTTTGATTGTTCATCGTCTATCATTTTCAGATCGACGATCAAAGCGAACGAGTCAATCAGAACATCAAGCGATATCTTCGATTCTTCTGTTCGTATATGCAGAACGACTGGTCTAAGTGACTACTCATGATCGAGTTTGTCGACAATAACGCCTTGTTCTCAGTCATCTTCTTGACTCTCTTCTTCATGAACAAGAGCTTTCATTCTCGTATGAGCTTCGACCCTGACATCATCGAGTATGAAAGCACTCGCGAACGCTTGCAGATCGATTGAGCCAAGAATATATCTGAACAAATGAACAAGACATTGATCTTCGCTCGTGAAGCTCTGATCAAAACACGGGAACAAATGGTGAATCAAGCTAACAAGCATAGAAAGAAGGTCAATTACAAGATTGAATCAAAGATGTTTCTGAATGAACGAAACATCGTTACAGCGAGACTCTTCAAAAAATTGAATGACAAGATGCTCGATTCTTTCCAGATCATTGATCTCGTTGACTCATTCTATAAATTGAAACTACTCGAGACTATGCGTATACATGATGTATTTCATTCAGAGCTTCTTCGTCTCGCCGTCAATGACTCTCTGTCTGACCAGAAGAATGAACTCTCGAGGTCAATAGTGGTGAACGATGAAGACGAATGGAAAATCGACGATATATTGAACTTTCGACGATATCGAAGACGACTTCAATATCGAGTCAAATGAAAGAGCTATGACAACGACCTCAACTGGTATAACGCTGACGACGACGAATTTATGAACGCTCAAGAGATGATTGACGACTTTCATATCAAATATTCAAGAAAAGCGCACTAAGAAATAACATTCATGCGAACATGAATAGTCAAGAAGAAGAAATAATGTTACGATTCTAGCCTTCGCCTGGTTTCATTCTAATCGAGCCTAGCGAGAATCTGACCTAGAGGTGATGTCATTGAGACTCTGCATCATATGTGTAAGACGTCAACCCAATCGAGTCTAGCACAGAGCTGAGAAACACACATATAAGAATCGAGTTCTTTTCTGTAGATACTTTTCTTTCTTAGCATTTATTTATTAGTTAAATGACACTTCTATGACTCGCTCTAGATCGATCTCTAACAATTTTTCAGAAAGTTCTTCACAAACTCAAGAAGCAGTTTAAAAACTTTTCTCTTCTTCATGTCATGTAAAAGTTTGCTGTGCATCACATTATCAAATGCACTTTTCTCATTCAGACTTAACAATGAGATTACTCTTCTTCTTATATCACTTCACACAATATGTATCTTTTCTATAATTAGTTGCAAAATTGTATCTATTGATCTATGCTTGCAAACTCTCATTTGAGTGTTTAATATTAAGTTGCAAGCTTTTACAACATTTTGCAGATGTTCAAATATGATGAACTTCAGTATTTTGTTCAATGTGTTGAGTAACACAATTGATTTATATATTTTTGCATTAAAGTAATCTTTCTTGTCTGACTTTTACATCATTATTGTGACTATGCTCTTGAACTGAGTTGATTATATTTTCTTCTGTAAACATTTTTTAAAAAGAAAGTGTATTTATTTTGACACATTGTCAACGAGTCTGCGCATTATTCTATTTATATATCTTGTGTGTTTTGACATTTTGTCAGATGTCGCTTTGTAAATGACTCTTTTAATCTTATGATGCATCAATGAAACATCATTTTCAATCAAGAATGAGTACTTGAAATTTATTGTGTTCAGCATGAAAATCTTTAAAGATAATGAAAAGTGAGTTTGAAACATCATTTTCGCTTTATTTTACGCTGTTGTGATGATGTCAGAACATTCTGACTTAATCAGAAAAGAAATTGTTGCTTAAGTTAATGTGTCTGCAACTGCATTTCTTGCTCATTTTGTAGTTTTAAACAATCTTCTCAAGAATTGTTTAACATTCTGCATGATCTTTTGATATTCACTGCGTTTCTGTTTTCTGATGATTTTGCTCTTCTTGTCACATGCTTGAATGTACTTTGTTCAATCATCAATAATTCAACAACTTTTTCTCATTCATTGCATGCTCTTGATAATCTTTATACACTTCTTTGTTCATTCTGCTTTGATCATTTCATGTGATCTCACTCAGAAAATGAAAATCTCGATGATCTTCTTCAGTGCATTTAGCAGTTGCTTGATGTACTCATTTATGCATTGATGTTTTGTCTCATGATTCAACAGTGATTTCAACATTTGTTTTTTCAAAATATTAATTAATTTCTTTTCATTCATTATCTTTTAATTGCAACGCAATTTTTGCACTGATTCTTTGCAAACTCTGAAATCTATAATTGTCTGTATTGATAAATGATTTAAGAAGTTTTTCATTTCTTTGTTGATTTTACATCATATTAATTGATTCATAATGTCATCTGTCGTGAAAATCAAATTTATTGTCGTTTGAGATTCTTGATAATCTTTCATAATTGTGCTTCGAAATAATGTTAGTAATGCATCAATGTTTGTGATCATTTTAATTAACTCATTCAACAATAAATGTTGTTTTGAATAGAATGATTCTTCTCATGTGAAATGATGCAGATTGAAGTCTTCTACAAGAATGCTTTCTTTCAACATATGCAGCATCTTTTTGATGTCTGAAAGATTTTCTTTTTCATAAATGATTTCATGATTTCTGAATGATAAATTGTATGCTTCATGAATGTGTATAATTCTTTGAATCATTTGTGCATCATCTGTTAATGTTTATAACATAATTGTATTTACATCTTTGAAGTATCATGTTAAGTATCAAATGTTGCTGTCGATTCTCTTGTTTATGTAGAAACAGATTTTATCTTCATTATTCTTCAATATGAAGTCAACAGTTGCTGAGCAGTATGCTCTGAAAATGTTATTAAATCATCAGAGTTCTTGAAGAATCAGAATGTCATAGTTCTTTATCTTTTTCTCATGTAATAGCACTATCATCATCTTGTTTCTGAACTTGTGAACGTTGTACTGTAGTATTCAAAGCTTCTTTTGCTGAAACATTAAAGTTTACATTTCAAACTGTTTAATATTTTCTTGAGTGTTTGCAAAGTGCTTGCTTCACTTGTAAGATTTTCAACAGAAGATGACATTGATAATGATGTGATTGACATTGATTTCAATTCATTTGATCTTGACTTCTTGATCAAGTGATTCAGTATAGTGTTTTCTGATGTAATGACTGCACTAAGTAAACAACTTTCATTCATTGAGCATCTTTACTTTCTTTTTAAGTCGTTATTCATCAACAATTTCAGACTGATAAATGTTTCTGTGAATGTTTTTAACATCACTGTCTTTAGTTTTTTCTGCTTTTGTACGACATGATATAAAAGTTTATGTTTTATGATTTTTTTTATTCTTTCTTTTTTAGCTTGTTGTTTATGACATTGAGAGTCAAAGACTTTGTGTATGTCTTGACATGCTTCACATTTTCACATGTTTCAAGTCTGTTTGTAAAAATAGTGCTTCAAGCGATGATTCAGCATACAGTAAATACATTTCTGCTTGTTTTTGCACTCATACATTTTGTGATCATATTCTTAACACTTTAAACACTGATGCACTCTGCAGCTTAAGTCGTAGAACTGTGTGATCTTTATGTCAATCTCATGACATATTCTCTCATTGATCAGCTTGTTCATCATCTCAGCGCTGATTACATGTATCATCAGTGAGACATATCTCTTCTGCTCATTCTTCTTTGTGAGTCACTCAATCTTCTTGATCATCATTTCTGAATGTATGTTTTTGTTGATCTTGATGAGCATTCTTGTTTCTTTCTTCTTTATGTTTTTAAACATTTCTTCGATTTTAATTTCATGTATTACTACTTCAAAACTGACTTCATGCAGACATGCATTCAACAATATCTCTTTGATTCAAAAATTGTTTTTCTTTAATGTTCTTTTGCTGCTCTTTATCTTGATTCAAAATATCAGCAGTCTCAATTATCTCTTCATTATTTCTATGTTCTTGCACATTAACAGCATCTCATTGATGTCAATTTCTCTCGCTCATTTCACTATGTTTTTTATTGTTGTTATCATGATTCTCTTTACTTCTTCTTTCTCTTTGATGAAGATCTTTACTTCAAATTTCTCACAATGATTTTGCATTAATGATGATATGTCAACATTGAACACAAAATGACTTTCAAATGATATCATCAACTTCATGCTTACTCTCTTCACTCAGCTGTTGATGTGTTTTTTCTTCTTCATGAACTCTTTTTCAAGTCTGTTCATTATCTTTTTCAGTCTCTTCAGCTGATTCTTCATGCGCTGATTAACAGTTGACGCAGCAATGCATTGATACATCAACTTTTCTATTATCTCTGTCAAACTTTTCATCTTTTTTCAGAGCATCAGCTCGTTGTTTCTACGTTTGTTGAACTCATAAAGTACTTGCAGCTTATGTAATTTCTTCTGTATATTTTTCGTCTTAACTGAATTCTTCTGCAAGATAGCAGTAATTGTCTCTCGTTCACTCGTTGATATCATGTCAACGACGCTTCTTATTTGCTTTTGATGATCAGAATGAAGCGCAAGCATCATGTTAATGATGTGCTCTGTTTATGTTCTATGATATAATGTTTTGAAAACTCAATAAATCTTGTTGTTGAAATATCTGTATTATTTATGTGATATCTAGACTAGAAGATAATTCTTAGAAGCACTGTTAATAAATGAGTTTTTCTTATTTCTTTTGATGCTTCAATGAAATCTTAGAATGTTACTATCTCATAAAACATCAACATAAGTCAATAACTTTGTCAATGAACTATTAATTAGTTAAATGAGATCATCAAGATGCTAATTGAGTTAAAAGATCAACAAAACATGACTTTGAAACTTAATAAACAATGAATTGATTTACAGATTGATCACATCAAAAGACTTAATGAGCTAGAAATCAATCAAACAACAATAAATACTCAAGAAAAGACTATCATTGAACTATGAAAGAAAGTATTGAATCTTAAAAAGAAACAATGTTCAGTAAATCAGTCTCAATCTCAACAGTTTATGAAGTAAACTGATTGCATCAAGTCAAGTACTCAACTCAAAAAGTGTTAAGTTAAGTTGAATTTTTTTTGAAAAAGTGTTGAGTTAAGTTGAGAAGTTGAACTCAAGAACTTGAATTGAGTTGAAAAGCTTGACTCAACAATTCAACTCAATAACTCAACTCAACTCAACAAAATATTAAATAAATGTAAATAGTTTAATTAAACAGTCTTCATCATGAAGACTTCATGATTTTCATCATGACTTTTTATTGAACACTCTTCATGATAATATAAAAAGATAATGCACTATGAATTTATAAAATTATGAATTATGATTAGAACTTAGAAATTAAGATAAGCGCTGTTCGCTAGTTGAATAACTTTATTATTTTCTTTTCACTTTCATTATTCTCTTTCTTCTCACTACTGATTATCTCATATTCATCATGTTGTAGTTTCTTCTCATTCTTCTTTGCTTCATAACACATCTCTGCATCATCATTTTTTACTATGATGAGATCATTCAAATTAGAATTTATTGCATGTATTAAATTCTGAATTTCTTGTTCTTTGACAGTTGAGAGAGTGATGAATTCTGTTGCAAAATTCTGAAAAGCTGTCATAAAATTAGTATCATCAGTCTGCTTTAACTTCTTCAAATCATCATGATGAAGAATTCTTTGTTGAATTAAGTGAACTATAGAAATCATAAATTTTAATATTTCTTCACTTATGTTCAGCTCATCTGTTATCTTCTAAAATTGATATTAGTTTCTACAACTGAGAAATAATGCATATAAATAATGCATATCTTTGTTACTTTTGAAGCAATTTTCTCTGCAATAATATTTGCATTTTATGTTGCAGTAGTATTTACATCTTGTGTTGCAGCAATTATATCAAAAAGCTTTATCATTTCAGTGATAATCTCAGCATTCACTTTGCGTCTGATTTTCAATTCAAAGCATTCAACTATAAATAAATCAGCGCTTTATCTAGTATTGCATTACTGAGATGCATTATCATGAATATCTTTGTTCTTTTGCTTTTGTTTTATCTCGTCTCTTACATTGTCTTTCATCACTGCTTTGTCAATCTCATTCACTTTTTTTCAAACATTGAACTATCTTAGTTTGTATAATTGTTTAAATATGATTACATGATTATTGTTCTGTCACTTGTAGTGTTCTTTAATCTCATTGAATCAATTTTCACCATGATTTCAACTTGTAATAAACTTTGAGTTTATGAATAAAGTGAACATTATCTGTTAAAGTCAGCATTGTTCTTTTGATAATGCATTTGAGTAATGCAACAGTATTGATGAAATTTGAGTAGTTTGATAAAATATGAACTTGTAGAGAATTTGAAAAAGTAAGAGATATAACATCAAGTGAGATGAATTAATTTTCACAAAGAATTATTTCTGAACTGTTGAACAGAGTGAAAAGTATCTGTTAAAGTCAGCATTGTTCTCTTGATAATGCATTTAAATAATGCAATAATATTAATGAAATTTGAATGATTCAAAAGAATATGAACAGATAGAGAATTTTGAAAAGTAAGAGATAAACTGATAGTTTATTAAGTGAAATGAATTAATTTTCACGAAAAATTATCTTTGAACTGTTGAACAAAGTGAAAAATATCTGTTAAAGTCAACATTGTTCTCTTGATGATGCATTTGAATAATGCAATAGTATCAATGAAATTTGAGTAATTCAATAAAATATGAACAGATAGAGAATTTTGAAAAGTAAGAAAAAAACTCATCAAATGAGATGAATTTGAGTGCAACGAGAAAATTTTAATTATTATTCTTAACACTTATTTCTTAACACTTATTCAATATTTTCAAAAACAATCACAACGCACGCATCACAAATTTTGAAAAAGAGCATTACAAATAAGACAGAGTGAATCTAGAAGATAATTGAATGATGATGAATTGCATGAATTGCAGCAATACTGATTCAAAGATGATTGCAAGCAACGTTAATTTGTCACAAGAAAACAAAGATGTAAGATTGAAATACTCACGCAATAATGAAGAGAATGTTGCTAACATTATTGATCTACTAATAAAGATATCAACGTTAGAGAAAGAGAAGAGCAAAGATCATTCATGAAAAGAGATAGCATTAAAGCTGATTTGACATTTTCGACTTGACTCAGAAGAAAAACATCATGTGAATCAAAATGCATTCATCGCGAAGAATGTATAGAAACTAAAGATATCAGTTCAACTGCTTAACAAGCAGTTGCATATACAGAAAAGCACGCGTCTTTCAACGAAAATCACGTCATGAGCTAACGTGACAAGAGAAGAAATAACGACAAGAAAGTAACGTCTCAGAGACAACTTGTCATCGCTTTGCAAGAAATGAGAAGTCATGATTAAAATAATGAACAGAAGAGAAATAAAAGAGATACAGAAGAAGTTGATTGAACAGATTTTACAAAGAATCATAAATGTGTCAACAAATCAAAGAAATCTAATTGTGTCACTTTGCAAGCTGAGTAACAATGACATTTCTCTTCATGCAGTTAGCTCAGATGCTCAAGCAAATCTGAAAAAGACTCAGACATGAGCAAAAGAAATCACGAGTTCAACATGTGTAGCACGTTGAATCTTCGCAATGCTAACACATGAAGTACATACTACAATAGACATGAGCAATCAGAAAAAAATCATTGAAAGACTGATAAAAGATAACGTGAGACTTCATGAAGATTTGAAAGTTCTAAGAATAGTCTGACTCAAGAAGATAGCAAAGAGCGAAAAGATTCATTCATTGCTTATCATAAAGATCACGATCGAAGCGATGATGAATTGACTAATGAACATGAGCATGCTGAACTCATATCAAGAATGTGCATGCAAGCTATTTGAAAAAAACTGTTGCATTACACAATGCTTCAGATGTCATGAATTTGATCACATGACTAAGTTCTGCAGAAAGAATCAACGCTGCAAAAAGTGCGCAGACAAGCATCATATCAAGAAGTGCATGATGTCTTCAAACAAAAGATGTTGCATCAACTGCAACGAAAATCATGAACTCTGAAGATGCATCTGTCTCAAGTGATAACAGCAGATGAAACAAGTGTTTGAAATCTATAGAAATAGATTGTTCAGATACTCTGAGACGTCTAAATACAATCACGCATTCTTCTCACTGTTTCTGAACTCTTTAAATTCAATGAACTCTTTAAATTTAACAAACTTTTCAGATTTAACAAACTTTATTGATTCAATGAATCTCTTGAGCTCAGCAACAGTCATGTTGAAAACACGCAGTTGAATTGCTGATGAATCAGCTTGATAAATAGTAGAGATCAAGAAGAGATGAGTTGATCTTTTCTCTTGCGTGAGTAGTAACTTAAATGAGACGACATCTGAGCAGATTCAGAAACGTTCAATCAGAAAGTGAGAAAGATTCTCGATGATCAAAAGCATACAAAGAGTCTTCTCATTACAGAGTCAACAACAGCTACAAATAACTTTATGATAAAACAATCTTTTCTATGAATTCTACAGTACAACATCAGAAAGTCATTAAGAATTCAAGAATCATTTCTAATTAACAAAGAAGTTCGCGAATTTGACATAGTAGTTATACAGAAGCAAGATCATAACAATAATGATTCACAGTCATTTAGCTCAGCACATAACTTCTTTCATCTAGTGAAAAACTCGTCATCTCAATCAGAAACATGCATATACGTTAACAAATGTTTAAGATTCAATCAATAAATAATAGAAACAGTTGAGTCAAACATTTGCTCAATTAGAATATTAACTCGCAACGCAGATGACAAAACGCAGACGCTAAGACTTTTAAACGTTTACAATTCATGCTCATTGTTTACTACATTCACAGAGAAATCTTCAATCATTTCTCGTTTGAATAAACTACTCAAGAATGACTGTGAACAACTGATTGTAGAAGATTTCAATCTACATCATTCTCATTGAGAAGAGTGAAGATGCTTCACTCATCATACAACGACTGATACTTTGCTAAACATTATTACAAATGCAAGACTGAAATTATTGCTGAAATCAGACATTATTACTTGCAAAACTTACAATCAATTTACGATGATTGATCTAGTTTTTAGCAGCGAGAAAATACAGTTCATGACACGCAAGTGCAAGATACGAATTGATTTGCATCAGAAATTGAATCATTTTTCAATCATCACAAAGCTATGTTTACAAACAATCTCAGTGCAGCTCTTGACTTAATGACTTTGAAAAAAAATGAATACAGAAGCATTGAGTGCTTATCTGCAAATACATCTATCTTTGAAACGCTCTTTAGACGATAAAACTATGATGAATGACAAAGTGTGCAAGATTATCAGAGTGTTATAGAAAATCATCGAGAAATTTATCTTCTTGACAAAATCATCAAATTGAGTAAGAGACTTTTAAAATTAAAGCTGCTTCAAAGTAGTAATAAAATCAAGATGATTGCAAATCATATGAAAAACGCAAGACACATTAAAAGCATGAAATAAATATCTAAAGCATAATAATCATAAAAACAAGATCATTTGACAAACGAAATGCACACACTTCAGATTACAAATGCATGAGCTGAGCAAAGCATTCAAATCAATATGATGCTTTGCAAAATGAGTTAGAATCGAAAGTCAGCTATCTAAAAAACTTTCTCAGTTTTCGTCATTAAAGTGAAGCAACATCAATCATATGATAACAACGTTCGAGAAAAAAATCGAGATACTGCGAGAAAAGTTCTTTCTTTCATCTTCTCAAGTGAATGTCAACAACATTGCAGAGTCATTCATATCTCTGACAGTCTCATTCAATTCACGCATCACAGAAGATGAAGTGAAGCAGACAATCAAATGAGTAAAAGCAGACAAAGCATCAGATGCTTCAAATATTTCAAACAGAGTGCTTCAAGCAAGTCTTGCAGAACTGATCTCAGTACTGATGAGTTTATTCAATGCATGCATAACACACAAATATCATTTGAAGCAGTTCAAAAAGACTCAGACAATAGTACTATGCAAATTAAAGAAAAGTAACTATATTGATTCAAAGACATATTGACTCATTGCTTTGCTTGATATTATGAGCAAAGCTCTGAAGTCAATCATGATTAAAAGACTGAGTGATATAGTTGAAACTCATTGCATGCTATCTAATGCTCAAATGAGAGCAAGACATAAGTGATTCATGATCTTGACGTTAGATTTACTGATAGATTAAGTTCACACAGTATGAGATTGCAAAATCAAATATGTAACGTTCATGCTAAGTTTAAACGTCATCAAAGCGTTTAATTGAGTCTCACACATCAAACTTCTGCATACGCTGAAGATGAAAAGAACGTCAAGCTATATAATTGAATGAACACGCAGCTTTCTAGAAGATCGAGAGACATTGCTAATATTCAATGAACAAATGAGCAACATACGCGAGATAAATGCAGACATATTGCAGAAGTCTTTCATTTCATCGATTCTTTTTCTATTCTTTAACGCAAGTTTAATTGAAAAATGCAAAGCATTGAAAATTAAAATCGAAGTGCTTGACTTCATAAATGATATTAACATTCTAGTCTACGACAGATTTATTGAAGAAATTTGCAAAACACTGAGCAAAGTACACGACATCTGCGCGAAATGAGCTTGCACTCATGACGCAACGTTTGCATCAGAAAAGTATGAACTTACGCATTTCACTAGAAAATCAAAGAGATTTGACATGATGACTAGCATACAAATAGAAAGTTCAATTATCAAATTGAAATCAGACGTATGAGTTTTAGAAGTACAACTGAACATGAAACTGCAATGAGACGCGCATCTTTGACAAATAAAGATGAATCACGTCACAAGAATGCTGACACTTAGTTGTCTTGAAATCTTCACATAAGAAGCTATCTTCACAAAAGTGAGACAAGTATACTCAGCAGTAGTGAGATCAGAAATCGCATTCGAAGCATCAGTCTGACATCAGCGCGACAAGAAAGATGAACTGTTGAGCAAAGAATGCAGACTAAAAACACTTCAGAATCAGACTTTGCATTACATAGCAGAAGTGTTCAAAAGAATTAGTATTGAAACTTTAGAGACAGAAACATACACAAGCTCGCTACATGTTCATTTGAACATGCTACAGAATAAGATTACGCTACACAGTCATGTTGATGATTGAACGTAAGAGATCAGACAAGCATGCAAACTAATACATGCTTGTTTGATGAGAGTTATTCACGTCATTTCTTGATCATTCATCATTAAGAAAATAATACTTCTGAATGTCTTCATTCAAGAAGATGCGAAGATACAGTCAAGACACAGATGATGCATTCTCTTTTTCACAATGATTTCAACAAGCGATAGCATCGTAATAGCGCAGTATCACAAAGATCAATGAAAACAACAATGAGAAAAGTACAGAGAACACATTGCAGATGTCAACACAATCTCAGCACAAAGATTGCATCTGAGCAATAAGATAATAAAGATGCGTGATGATCTTCAGAAAGCAGAAAGCATTCTTGCAATATACATCAAAATTAAACGCATAAATCTGAACACTTATCTGCACTCTAAAAACATTTCAGACATGAATAGTTCATGATGCAACTGCAAATAAAGTCATCAGACGACGAAGCATGTACTCATGCATTGCTCAAACTGATCACATCTGCGATCAAGAATGTTACAAGATGCTGACTTCTCAAACTATTGAATAATCATCATCATCATGAAGAGTCTCAGAGCAGTAGTGAGAATGATGATGAAAATAAAGCTCTTGAAGCAATTTAAAGTGACTAAAACACTCATTTTTTAACATGTGATTAACATCAACAAATTTGATACATAGTCTTAAAACTCACTGTTTCAACTGCGTGAAGCAGTCATATAAACTGCGAGTGATTTTCTATCTCAGAGAGTTTTGTTCACTTGATACAAATAGCATAAAGTTTCTCATGAGTTGATTTAATCGATGTCACAAGAATGTATGAATTTATTATTATTATTTAATATTTTCTTTAATTTCTTTTCTGATTTTTCAATCACTTCTTTTATCATATTTTCTTGAATCATTTTAGTAATCAACGCTTCAATAAATAATACTTTTGAAGATAATACTTTCAAAAATCAAGTTTACATAAATCAAATCAATTATTCTTGATAAACAATGACATGCAGCAAGAATGTTATCAATAATGCATACTGATAATGCAATATAACTTGTTTATTGCTGACAAGTTCATTTTTAGCATATGCATCAGCACATAAGATGTCTAAAAACTTGATGCATTCAACTGATCATTATGTTATTAAAGAAACTTCAGTCTTTGAATTTACTACTACTACTAAAAAGATAATGCACATAAATAATGCATTATTTACTGACATACTAATGCTTTGCAACAGAAAAGATGCTACAAATCAGACATTGTTACGTTACGTGAAATTCAAAAATATCAAAAGATTGCAGAAAATTTCATTCTTAAAATGATTTTCAAAAGACTGATTAGAAAGATTATGCATGATTATGCTCAAGCAAACATGTTACAATAAATCAGTAATGAAACTCATCTGTATGCAATGCTGACTACGAATTTACTGTTTAACTACAGTAAAGTTTGAAAATTATTAAAAGTTTGAATGACATTAAAGCGTTGCATGATGATGAAGCGTTGTGCATTGATCGCATGCAGAGTTTTCGCGATTGCGCAAACTTTGATAATCTCAATGCGCATGCTACAAGCAATCTGCACGTAAATGAGAAAGTCAAATAGAACACAGAACTATGAGAGAAATCGCTTATGAAAATTATTCAATTCAATATCTTGTCATCATGATGACAAGAATTAAGACAGAACATTCTTGCATTTGATTTGTTGAAAGTGATTAGCAGAAAGAACTTGAATCACAAACATTCTTTAAATTTACATGCTAACTACGTATAAATCTTGTTAAGACTGCATGTTTGTTACTACAACATAAGTAACTCACAAGATTCATTAAGTTCAATACAAGCAAACTTAAGAATCTTATTAATATCGTTTAACAGACGTTCAGACATAAACATTTTATACATAAATAACATGTTGACGAGAAGACTTCATTAAAAAAAAAAGATACAAACAAGTTAGTAAAGAATGATTGAACTATGTTGTCTGATTAAAAGTGTAGCATATGAACATCTTTGCAAGACATGATCAATCTGTATAAGAAAGATCTTTACAAATAATTCAAAACAAATGAATTGCACACTTTCAAACGAAATGAGTGTCTGCAAGATGTAATATACAATGATGATGACTGTTGATCTTAAGAATCTTATTTCTTTACTGAGTTTTGACTTTCAAATGTCTTGATGATAAAATCAATCTCTAGTTAAAGACATTGTCTGTATAACTCAAAAGAACAGTAGCACATGTTGATGTAATTAAAGAAGAAATCGACTGTGATATATATGCATATCACAGATGAAACATCTGCAACTCATGCTTAAGAAGTAAACTGTTGAAATTTAAGCAGTGAGAAATCTTGTTTATTTTGAACTGTGAATCTGTTACAAGAAAACTCTTTAAGTAACTTCTTGAATTTAAGAAGAAAATCAGCATATAAATTGTGCTTTATGTATGTTGCATGCAACATATACAACATATTTTTGATAAATGATGAAGAAACGATCAAAACTGCTGATATTTTGAGTCAAGATAAAAAGCAGCAAAAAAACATTGAAGAAAAATGATTTTTGAATCAAAGAGATATTGTTGAATGCATGTCTGCATGAAGTCAGTTTTGAAGTAGTGATACATGAAATTAAAATCAAAGAAATGTTTAAGAACATAAAGAAGAAAGAGATGAGAATGCTCATTAAGATCAATAAAGATATACATTCAAAAATGATGATTGAGAAGATTAAGTGATTCACAAAGAAGAGTGAGCAGAAGAAATACATCTTACTGATGATACATGTAATCAGCGCTGAGATGATGAACAAGCTGATCAATGAGAAAGTATGTCATGAGATCAAAATAAAGATTACACAGTTTTACAACTTAAGTTGCAGAGTGCATCAATGTCTAAAGTATCAAGAATACAATCACAAGATGTATGAATGCAAAAATAAGCAGAAATGCATTTACTGCATGCTGAATCATTGTTTAAAACATTGTTTTTACAAACAAATTTGAAACATGTGAAAATGTAAAGCATGTTGAAATATATACAGAGTCTTTGATTCTCAATATCATAAATGACAAGCTGAAAAAGAAAGAATAAAAAGAGTCACAAAGCACAGATCTTTATATCATGTTGTATGAAAGCAGAAAAAACTCAAGACAGCAATGTCAAAGACATTCACAAAAACATTTATTAATCTGAAATTGTTGATGAACAATGACTTAAAGAGAAAGCAAAGATGCTTAATGAATGAAAGTCATCTGCTCAGCATAATCATCATATCAGAAAACACTATACTGAATCACTTAATTAAGAAATCAAGATCAAATGAATTAAAGTCAATGTCAATCACATCATTGTTAATGTCATTTTCTATTGAGAATCTTACAAGTGAAGCAAGTGCTTTGCAAACATTTAAGAAGATATTAAACAATCTGAAATGTGAATTTTAATATCTTAACAAAAGAAGCTTTGAATATTACAATACAACATTCACAAGTTCAGAAACAAGATGATGATAATGTTATTACATGAGAAAAAGATAAAGAACTATGACATTTTGATTCTTTAAGAATTCTGATGATTTGATGAGATTTTCAGAGCATACTGCTCAATAATTGTTGACTTCATGCTGAAGAATAATGAAGATAGAATCTGTTTCTACATAAACAAGAGAATCAACAGCAACATCTGATATTCAACATGATACTTCAAAGATGTAAACACAATTACATTATAAATATTAATAAATAATGCACAAATGATTCAGAAAGCTATACACATTCATGAAGTATACAATTTGTCACTCAGAGATCATAAGATCATTCATGAAAAAGAAAATCTTTCAAACATTGAAAAAATGCTACACATGCTGAAAGAAAGCATTCTTGTAGAAAACTTCAATTTGCATTACTTCACATGAGAAGAATCATTTTACTCAAAACAACATTTATTGTTGAATGAGTTAATTAAAATGATTACAAACATCAATGCATTGCTAGCATTATCTTAAGACACAATTACAAGAAATTATCAAGAATCTCAAATGATAATAAATTTGATTAAAATACAAATAATTTATAATCAATGATTAATTTTGAAAAACAAATTACTTAAACTATTTAAAGACAAAGCACATCATTGACATGATGCTCACGCTTCATTTTGATCATCAGAAACAGATGAGAAGTATCATCAACATGATGTCAATGAGTGAGCAAAAGACGATTATCACTATCTTGCAGAAAAATTCAATCAAGACAAAGAATATACACGAGAAATTGAACAAGCTGCGAGTACTTTATGAGCTCAACAAACGTAGAAACAACAAGCTGATGCTCTGAAAAAAGATGAAAAGATTGACAGAGATGATAGAAAAGCTGACACATCAATGTGTCGTTGCGTCAACTGTCAATCAATGCATGAAGAATCAGTTGAAGAGATTGAAAAAGATAACGAGCAGACTTGAAAAGAAGTTTGCGAAGAAGAAAAGACGCGTTAACAACTGAGTGAAGAGAGCGAATGAGAAGTTGATGATGTTGTTTGAAAGTCATCTTGTTCTCAGCGTCAACATTGCATCATCAGTGCAAAATCATTGCAAGAAATTCAAGATTAAGATCTTTGTTAAAGAGAAAAAGAAGATCAAGAAAATCATGATGATAACAACAGAGAACATAGTGAGATGAGCAAGAGAAATTGACGTCGACGAGATGCTATCGACGCGTAAGAACATAGAAACTATAAAAAGATGATCAAATCTACTGATATTTTGAGTCAAGATGAAAGACAGTAAAAGAATACTAAAGAAAAACGATTTTTGAATCAAAGAGATTTCATTGAATGCAAGTCTGTGTGAAGTTAGTTTCAAAATAGTGATACATGAAATTAAAGTTGAAGAAATGTTTAAAGACATAAAGAAGAAGAAGATGAAAGCACTCATCAAGATCAACAAAGATATACATTTGAAAATGACGATTGAGAAAGTTGAGTAACTCATAAAGAATAATGAACAGAAGAGATACATCTTGCTGATGATATGCATAGTCAGTGCTGAGATGATGAACAAGCTAATTGATGAGAAGATATATCATGAGATTGACATAAAAATCACGCAGTTTTATGATTCAAGTTATAGAACACATCAATGTTTAAAGTATCAAGACTATGATCATAAAACATATGAATGCAGAAACAAGCAAAGATGCATTTACTGTGCACTAAATCATTGCTTGAAGCACTGTTCTTATAAACAGACTCAAGACATGTGAAAATATAAAATGTGTTGAGATACACACAGAATCTTTGACTTTCAATGTCATAAACGACAGGTTGAAAAAGAGAGAATAAAGAGAGTCATGAAACATAAATCTCTATATCACGTTGTACAAGAGCAGAAAGAACTCAAAGTGATGACGTTGAAGATGATTACAAAGACATTTATCAGTTTGAGATCGCTGATAGACAATGATTTGAAGAGAAAACAAAGATGCTCAACAAATGAAAATCATCTGCTCAGCGTGATCATCACATTCAAAAACATTATATTGAATCATTTAGTCAAAAAGTCAAAAACAAATGAGTTAAAATCAACATCAATCACATCAATTTCATTATCATCTTCTTTTGAAGATTTTACAAAAGAAGTAAGCACATTGCAAACATTCAAAAGAACATCAAACAGTCTTGAATGTAAACTTTAATGTCTCAGCAAAAGAAGCTTTGAATACTACAGTACAACGTTCACAAGTTCAGAGAAAAGATGATAATAGTGTTACTACATAAGAAAAAGATAAAGAATTATGACATTTTGATTCTTTAAAAACTCTGATGATTTGATGAGAATTTCAGAGCGTACTGCTCAGCAACTGTTGACTTCATGCTGAAGAATAATAAAAGTAAAATCTGTTTCTACATAAACAAGAGAATTGACAGCAACATCTGACACTCAATATGACACTTCAAAGATGTAAATACAATTACATTACAGACATTAACAAATAATACACAGATGACTCAGAAAGCTATACACATTCACAAAGCATACAATTCATCACTCAGAGATCACAAAGTTATTTATGAAAAAGAAAGTTTTTCAGATATTGAAAAGACACTATACATGTTGAAAGAATGCATTCTTGTAGAAGACTTCAATCTGCATCATTTTACATGAAAAAGATCATTCTACTCAAGACAGCATTTATTGTCAAATGATTTAATTGAAATGATCACAAATGTCAATGCATCACTGACGTTGTCTCAAAACATGATTACGAGAAATTATCAGAAATCTCAAATGACAATAGATCTGATCTTCACGACAGATGACATTATGAATCAATTAATATAATGTAAAATCAACGAAAAAATGAAAAACTTCTCAAATCATCTGTTGATACAGACAATTATAGATTTCAGAGTCTGCAAAGAGTCAGCGCGAAAATCGCGTTGTAACTGAAAGATAATAAATGAAGAGAAGTTCATTAATACTTTGAAAGAACAAATGTTGAAATCATTGTTGAATCATGAGATGAGATGTCAATGCATAAATGAGTACATTAAGTAACTATTGAATGCACTGAAGAAAATCATCAAGATTTTCACTCTTTGAGCAAGATCATATGAAATGATCAAAGCAGAATGAACGAAGAAGTGTATGAAGATTATCAAGAGCATGCAATGAATGAAAAGAAGTTGTTAAATCATTGATGATTGAACAGAGTACATTTAAGCATGTGACAAGAAGAGCAAGATCATCAGAAAACAGAAACATAATGAATATCAAGAAATCATGCAGAACGTTGAACAATTCTTGAGAAGACTGTTTAAAACTGCGAAATGAGCAAGAAATGCAATTGCAGACATATTGACTCAAGCGACAATTTTCTCTCTGATTAAGTCAGAGTGCTCTGATATCATCATAATAACACAGAATAAAGCGAAGATGATGTTTCAGACTCACTTTTTACCATCTTTAAAGATTTTTATGCTGAATACAATAAATTTTAAGTACTCACTCTTGATTGAAGATGACACTTCATTAATGCATCGTAAGATTAAAAGAGTCATCTACAAAGTGACATTTAACAAGACATCAAGACACACGAAATACACAAATAAAATAACGCGCAGACTCGTCAACAACACGTCAGAATAAATATGCTTTTTCTTTAAAAGATGTTTACAGAAGAAAATACAGTTAACTCAGTTCAAGAGCGCAGTCACAATAGTGATGCAAAAGCTAGACAAGAAAGACTACTTTAATGCAAAGATATATAAATCAATTGCATTACTCAACACATTGAGCAAAGTACTAAAGTTCATCATATTTGAACATTTGTGAAACATCATAGAAACGTGCAACTTGATATCAAACATTCAGATGAAAGTTCATAAACACAGATCAACAGATACAACTTTGCAACTGATTATAGAAAAGATATACATTGTATGAAGTAACATAAGAAGAAGAGTAGTCTCACTGCTGAGTCTGAATGAAAAGAACGCGTTCAACAATGTAGCACATAGCAAACTCTTGCATGACATGAAAAAGAGAAGAGTTTTCAGACTGCTTCTTAAATTTGTGAAGAACTTTCTGAGAAATTGACGCATCACGATCACAATCGATGACTACACAACAATGAAATGCAACATAAATATCAACATATCACAAGACTTTTTACTATCATCAATATTATATCTGTTTTACAATATGAACTTGCTAAAAGCATGTGATGACATCAGATTAAGAATAAACTTCACAGATTTTATAAATGACGTCAATATCTTAATATACAAAGAGTTCATAAAGTGCAACTGCAGAGTTTTGAGCGAGATTTATGATAGATGCGAACAGTAATCAAAAATGCATGACATTAAGTTTTCAAAGACAAAGCATGAGCTGATTCACTTTATGAGAATCTTTAAGTGATTTAATATAAATGTTGATGTAAAGCTGATGAAACATCAGATTGACTTGAAATCAAACATCAGAATCTTGAGAGTTCAACTGAATTTCAAGCTGAAATGAGTGACTCACATGCATCATGTTGAAGCAAAACTAGTGATTAAACAAAAGATCATGCAAACAATCATTAAATCTACTTGAGACTCGTCAATGACAATGAGTAAACAAATATACTTCGCGATGATGCGCTCTCTGCTTAGTCACGAAGTCATCATATGATATACATCACAGAGAATGAAAGATCATTGAAAGAATTTAAATGTTAAGCTGAAATCAATGCAAGAAAAAGCATTGCAACAGATCATCAATGTTTATCATATAACATCAACAAAGATTTTACAGATGAAAATAAACACAACATTGATAAATATTCACTTATGAAAGCTGATACAAAGATCAATAATAAACATGAACTTTTGAAAATCAGACAAAGTTATTGAGATGACAATGCGTTGAATTCGCAATGACTTGACACTCAAAAGAGATTGAAAATCAAAGCTGTGCAAAACATCTTTACAATTGAAGCAAAAGTGAATGAAAGAAACACTTGAGCAAATGAAGATGAATTAAAGTCATCTTTACACAGCAATCTTCTGATCAGAATCATTGAAGATAGTTATAGTTGCAAACAAGAAAATGTCAATAAGACAATACAATCTCAACACATTTGTGTTGAAGCAAAAAGTCTACTTAAATGATAATGATAACAGAGATGATGTTACAGCAATCATGATGAAAATGAACTAAGAGTTAAATAAAAGACTGAGAGAATCGACTTTAGTCATCACTCATTATGATGAGCTGAAAGAATTAGTCGTAAGAGCGAAACATCTTGCAGACGTAGCAACAGCGAATCAAGAGTGTCATGAAAAGATATATAAAATATACAGTGACAGTCAGATTTCTTTGAAAATAGTGAAAGTCATGACATCAACAAAAGATCAGACACGTCTATAAAAAGTTCAGACTGCACATGAGAACATTCAATCTCAAGAAGTCACGCTGAAGTTACATTGAGTGATGAGACATGCAGAAGTACTTGAAAATGAAGCAATGAACAAGATGATTGACGATGCACATGATTTGTCTTTATTGCTGACTGAGCATCAGTGCACTAAAGTGATGATGAGATTGACGCTTATACAGAAACAGATCAGACAAACATGAAGAATAGTCTGAAAAGAGAAATTTAATGCAGCTCATTTTCAATATCTGACATCAAAGATGACACATCAATATTTATGACTGCACAAGAATCATGTGAAGTCTCACAGTGCATTATTAACGCAGCTACGCATAAGAAAAATTGACTTCAATTAATTTCTACATGAAAGATGAGTACTTAATGTTGCTACAATGATGTGCAAGTGTGACAGAGATCAAATGTTAATCAAGCACGTTTTATTAACATGTTTCAGATGAAAAGTAGAATGAAAAGCAATGCAATGAGAAGAGAACATCACGAACTTGAGAAAGCTTTTAGAAATCATGAGCGCAACAATGATGATCATTCAAATAATACTCTCAATGAGCATACTGAATCAATTTCAAGCTGTGACGTCATCAAAGAGTCAGATGAAAGAGAGAGAAAATAAAGAAGAAACAGACTCATAGAGTTCTTGCATTGAAAACAATTATAGTATAAAGCGCAAAAAGAAGCGATTTTTGATGCGAAAAGAGCGCTGCGCTAGCGCAGCACTCGCTACAGTATATAAAATCTTGCATAGATTCATAATGAGTGTTGAATCGAGTAAGAATAAAAAAAAATTGATTTTCATGATAAATGACATTATGAATCAATTAATACAATGTGAAATCAATGAAGAAATGAAAAACTTCTCAGATCATTTATTGATACAGACAATTATAAATTTCAGAGTCTGCAAAGAGTCAGTGTGAAAATCATGTTGCAACTGAAAGACAATGAATGAAGAGAAGTTCATCAATATTCTGAAAGAACAAATGTCAAAATCATTATTGAATCATGAGATGAAACATTAATGCATAAATGAATACATCAAGCAACTGCTGAATGCATTGAAGAAAATTATCAAGATTTTCACTTTCTGAGCGAGATTACATGAAATGATCAAAGCAGAATGAACAAAGAAGTGTACAAAGATCATTAAGAGCATATGATGAATGAGAAGAAGTTGTCAAATCATTAATTACTGAGCAGAGTATATTTAAGCATGTGACAAGAAAAGCAAGATCATCAGAAAATAGAAACGCAGTGAATATTGAGAAATCATGCAGAATGTCAAACAATTCTTGAGAGAATTGTTTAAAACTGCGAAATGAACAAGAAATGCAATTGCAAATATATTGACTTAAGTGACAATTTCTCTTCTGATCAAGTCAAAGTACTTTGACATCATCACAATAGCATAAAATAAAGTAAAGATGATGTTTCAAACTCATTTTTCATCATTTTCAAAGATTTTCATGCTGAATATAATAGGCTTCAAGTATTCATTCTTGATTGAAGATGATGTCTTGCTGATGCATTATAAGATTAAAAAAGTTATTTACAAAGCGACATTTGACAAAATGTCAAAATACATAAGATATACAAATAAAATAATATGCAAACTCGTTAACAATGCATTAAAATAAATATGCTTTCTTTTTGAAAAATGTTTACAAAAAAGAATACAGTCAACTCAGTTCAAAAGTGCAGTCACAATAGTAATGTAAAAGTCAGACAAGAAAGATTACTTTAATGCAAAAATATATAAATCAATTGTGTTATTCAACATACTGAGCAAAATATTGAAGTTCATCATATTCAAACATTTGCAAAATATCATAAAAACTTGCAACTTAATATTAAACATTCAAATGAAAGCTTGCAAGCACAAATTAATAAATACGACTTTGCAACTAATTATAAAAAAGATACATACTGTGTAAAGCAATATGAAAAGAAAAGTAGTTTCACTGCTGAATCTGAATGAAGAAAGTGCATTTAACAATGTGATGCATAGCAGACTTTTACATGACATGAAGAAAAGAAAAGTTTCTAGACTGCTTCTTAAGTTTGTGAAGAACTTTTTGAAAGATCAATGCATCATGATCATAATTGATGATTATATAATGATGAAACGCAGCGTGAATGTTAACATATCACAAAATTCTTTGCTATCATTGATATTATATCTGTTCTACAATGCAAACTTGTTAGAAGCATGTGATGACATTAAACTAAGAATTAGCTTTACAGACTTCATGAATGACATCAATATCTTGACATATGAAGAGTTTATAAAATGCAACTGCAGAGTTTTTAACAAGATTTATGATAAATGTAAACAGTGATCAAAAATGCATGATATCAAATTCTTAATAACAAAGCATAAACTGATTCACTTTATGAAAACTTCTAAATGATTCAATATGAAAGTTGATGTAAAGCTGACAAAACATCAAATCAATTTGAAATCAAATATCAGAATCTTGAGAGTTCAACTGAACTTTAAGCTGAAATGAATGATTTACATGTATCATGTTGAAGCAAAACTAGTGATTAAACAAAAGATCATGCAGACAATCATTGAGTTTACTTGAGACTCATCAATGATGATGAGTAAGCAAATATACTTTGTGATGACACACTCTCTGTTTAATCACGAAGTCATCATATGATATACATCACAAAGAATGAAAAATCATCAAAAAAGTTTGAATGTTAAGCTGAAATCAATGCAAGAAAGAGCATTGTGACAAATCATCAACGTTTATCATGCAACATTAACAAAGATTCTACAAATGAAAATAAATATGATGTTGATAAATATTTACTTATGAAAGCTGATATAAAGATTAATAACAAACATGAACTCTTGAAAATTGAGCGAAGTTATTGAGACAGCAATGTATCGAATTCACAATGACTTGACATTCAAAAGAGATTGAAAATCAAAGCTGTGTAAAACATCTCTACAGCTGAAGCAAAAGTGAATGAAAGAAACACTTAAGTAAATGAAGATGAATTGAAGTCATTTTTACACAGCAATTCTTTGATCAAAGTCATTGAAGATAATTATAGTTGCAAACAAGAAAATGTCAATAAAATAACATAATTTCGTCATATTTACATTGAAGCAAAGAGTTTATTCAAATGATAGCAATAACAGAGACAATGTTACAGTAATCATGATGAAAATGAACTGAGAATTAAATAAAAGACTGAAAAGATCAACTTTAATCATCACTCATTATGATGAGCTGAAAGAATTAGTCGTAAGAACAAAACATCTTGCAGACGTAGCGACAGTGAATCAAAAGTGTCATGAAAAGATATACAAAGTATACAATGATAGTCAGACTTCTCTGAAAACAGTGAAAGTTATGATATCAACAAAAGATCAAACACGTCTGCAATGAGTTCAGATTGTACATGAAAGCATTTAATCTTAAGAAGTCATGCTGAAGTTATATTGAGTGATGAAACATGTAAAAGTACTCAAAAATGAAGCAATAAATAAAATGATTGATAACATACACAATTTGTCTTTATTACTGACTGAGCATCAATGCACTGAAGTGATGATAAGACTGATGCTCATACAGAAACAGATCAAACAAACATGAAGAATAATTTGAAAAGAGAAATTTAATGCAACTCATTTTCAATATCTGACATCAAAGATGACACATTAACATCTGCAACTGCACAAAAGTCATGCAAAGTTTCACAGCGCATTATTGATGCAGTTATGCATAAGAAAAATTGACTTCAATCAATTTCTACATAAAAGATGAGTACTTGATGTTGTTATGATGATGTGCAAGTGCAACAGAAATCAAATGTTGATCAAGCACATTCTATTAACATGTTTTAAATGAAAGATAGAATGAAAGATGATGCAATGCAAAGAAAACATCATAAACTTAAGAAAGCTTCTAAAAATCATGAGCGTGATGATAATAATCATTTGAATGATATTCTCAACAAGCATATTGAATTAATTTCAAACTGTGACATCATCAAAGAATTAAATGAAAGAGAGAGAAAGTAGAAAAGAAACAAGCTCATAAAGTTCTTGCATTGAAAATAGTTACAGTATAGAGCGCAGAGAAAAGCAATAGTAAATACAAAAAGAACGCTACGTTAGCACAACGTTCGCTACAATATATAAAATCTTGCATAGACTCATAATGAGTGTTGAATTGAGTAAGAATAAAAAAAAAACATGCTATAATATGATTTTCGCATTCAGCACTCTGTCTTGAGTGCTCTTCAAGAAGTCACTGAAGACTTTATAATTTTCTTTATGAAAAGTAAGTGCATTATTCTTTTGCATTATCACTTTTGTTGTAGAATTTTCATTGACATTTTGCTTTATGCAAACATCAACTTGATGATAATTCATGTCAAATGCATCATCATTTAAGATAAAGATATGAGATTTATGAAGAATCTCATGATGAATCTTGATGTCATGTTTTTCAAGACAGACTAAAAAATGTTTGTCTTCATTAATTAAATAAACAGTGTAATTTTTGAAATCACATTTGCATTATTCTTGTGCATTATTCTTGTACATTGACTCAATTGTACTTCTAATAAATACTTGCTTTAAATGCAAAACTTTTAATAAATGAGATGATATTGCAAATTTATGAATAAATTTGCATCAGAACAATCTTCAAAGATACTTGAAATAAATCAGCAGACTTGTTGATCTCTTGATCATCATTCTTTTCTTTGTGATAAATATTTCAAAGCTCAGTAATAGTTTCGTCTGAATTTAAATTCATAGTTCAATTGTAATACTTCATCAGCATTATTTATTTCATCATTTTTGAACTCATCTGTGATTGATTTCATTGACATACTCTTTTAACAAGACTGAAAGTTTGCTCAATATTTATCAAGAATATTGAGCATGAAAAAACATCTTTAGTCATTTGCATCAATCTAGAAAAATTCAAAGCATTGTTTTTTTAAAATTGTCATGTTGAACATTTCTCATTTATAACATCAGTGCAAAGATATTAATCATCTTTATCTTGAAAAGAATGAGCACATTGAGATTGTTGAAGCAATGATCTTCTAACAGTTGTAACAGACTACAAGATCATTAGTAAATGATCAAATGCATTATCATAATGCATTATCTCATCAGCATCACTTCTTGCTCTTTGTGCTTCTGCTCTCAAATTGACAGCTGAATCTTTGTAGTAATAATGAAAATACTTTTTAAACTTTGTCTTGTATTTGATCTTGTAGTGAACAAACTCTTCATCATGATCTGTATCTTCATTGTCTTTGTCATTTCAAGTCTTGTAAAGATTTAGCTTCATTGTAGAATTCAGAATATTTGCGAGATTATATATTGTTTCATTGCTATTTTCAATCTTGACATAATACTTCGCAAGTTTGATTGAGACTTTTTCATAAGTTTTTACTATAACAGCACTTAATGAGCAAGTACTTCTTCTTATATTCTTTTCAATCTGCTCAAGATGATTGAAAAGTGCATTAAATATTCAAAATCTCAAGTGAATATCTGCATTAATTGTTCATGATACTATTAAAGTGCATTTGTAGAAGAGATTTAATAAATTGTCAACAAGCAAAATCATGAATTACTCACTTTCATCAAGTTTGATTTTTGCGATCTTGAAATCTTCGCAGTATTTCTTTGTTCAAAGATCAACAAATTCACGTAGTTGATATGCTTGATGAAGCATTAAGTACATAAAGTTTCAACGAATGCAAATATCTTGTATCAGTTTTTTAAATCTTTTGTCATTCTGCTCTTGAAAAGCTCTGAAGCGAATCAATTGCTGAAAAAAATCATTGACAGTTATCATCAAAGCATGAATCTAATTTCATAATTAATAAATGCATTACTTTTTTGCATTATCATTTGAAGCAATATCTTTTTGATCACAACAGATAATTCTCTGCTTGTTTCAATATCTTGCATTTGCTCATTCTTTAATTGAGCAATAATATTATCAGCTATTATCTTTAATTCAAGAGCTTAAATAAAATCTTGAATCATAAGATTGATGATGTTAGTCAAGCAATTAATAAAATTCTGTGTTCTGTTTCATCAAAACTCATGATGATTCATGATCTTTTCAAGTTTTTCTTTCAAGATACTATTATTGCTTGCATTATTAATAACAATCTCAAAAAGCTTGTTCTTAATAGTGTAGTTCTTCAGAATTTTCATTAGCTTCATCATCAATTGATGCTTGATATGCTCAATATTAAAAGACGTAAATTCAATAAAATGTTCAAGAAATTGAAATTCAACATCGATTCAGTATATCAACACTCTTAAGTACGTTACTCTTTGAGAACTAGATCATGCATTCAAAGCAATAGAGACACATCATGACTCTGTAAGATTCAATCTGATCTTATCATAAATTTTCTTATAGTGTGAGAGAATCATGATTATCATCTTTGTGCAATGCACAATCTGCAGATCTGAACGAAGCATTTGTAGCAGCTTTCAAAATTGCTCATTATCAACGATTCAAAAGAGTAAATTCAAGTCAATAAAGATCTTGCATAATTGATTTTCTCAATTCTCTTGATTAAAGACAGAGATTAACTTGATATGACTTTTCTTCTAATAGTTTGTCAATTTTGCATTATTAATTTGCATTATCAGATATGACTTACTCATTCGAAAGTCAGTTCAATTTATGATTGCAAGTGTTTACGTTTTCGCTTTGTTGTTGTGCAAAAGTCTGATTCAAGATGCTTTTTCATAGCAGACATGCTAAAGTTATCAAAAGCTGTTGAATGATTCATAATCTTATGACAGATTGTGCATGAGATTTTAGACAATTTTTCAACAATCAAAGTTAACTGTATAAAGTGATCTCATATATCAAATTGCTTATCATCTTTGACTTTTTTGAATCAAAGCGAATTAACTATCTTTTTTTAAATCTTGTTTTAAATACTTTCAACAACAAAGATTTAAGATCATCATCATAGAAAAGAGTCATCTGTATTCAAAGTTCATTGAACATACTCATTATTTTCTCTTATCTTAAGCTGTAAGAAATTCTGATGAATTTGATTCATTACTTCTTGTTTAATCTTCTTCTTTTTGAAATGATGTAAAGAATTTATAAATCATTGAACTTAACTTGTGAAGTTTTCAGAATGAAGACTATCTGAAGATAAACTATGCGAAATGCTTTTGTCAAACAGATTGAAAGTTGTCAATGAACTAAACATTTTATAGAATAGTTTGTATTAATAACAATAGTTGTTAATAGCTTAAAAATAGTATATAAATGATGTAATGAGTAATGCAAAAAGATAATGCAATATATAGACGATGCAATGAGTAATGCGAAAAGATAATGCAAAGAACAAGTGAACATGTTGTTCTATGTTTCTATTCTTAACACTCTTGACGTCAAGTTCAAGTTCTTGACGAGTTGAGTTAAGTTAACTCGATTTCTAGTTGAGTTGAGTTGCATTAAGTTGAAAGTATAAGCAACTCAACTTGAATTGAGTTGAAAATGTGAGTAACTCGACTCAATCTTGATTTGAGTTCAAAATGTCAACTCAAAACTCAACTTAATGATCAGTCTAAGTATTTCTTATCAAATCACTATCTGTTTTATCATTTCTTGATGTGCAAGACAATAAGTTGAGATCAATCATTACTATTCTGAGTGAAATAACATGACTATTTTGATACATGAGATATAAAGTAATTATGTCAAGCATTTTCTATCAAAAAGAGTAATTTAGATTCTTGCAAACTAAATTTATATCATTTTCATCAGATTGACAACGAGATTCATTTATACATGATGTTAACTATAAATCTTTTGATTCTATTCTGTTTCAAATAAAAGTCAGAAGAGTCAAGAGATTTCAATTCAACGCAGTTTGAATGATGTTAAAACATTGCGTGATCAGAAAAGTCATTGTGTAGAGTTTTCACTTACGCGACAACACTTTCTTCTAACAGTCACAATCAATCTATGAAGAGAATTAATGACATGTTGATGTCAGTAAGAGATGAAAAGATACTACTAGTAAAATAGTCAACTCAGATGAAGAGTCTGAAAGTCATGATTACTGTTACGAGCGTATCAAGGCTGAATAGAGCTAGTCAGTGTCTCTAGCTCAGATCTGACTCAGATCTGACTCAGTCTCTATTTTCTTTTTCCAACATTTCTTTGTTCAACATCATCTTTCTTTCTACATCACATTCTACTCATGTCACAAACATATTTCCTTCAAGCTTAGCGCAGTCTCTGAATATTACTTAAATAAAAGCTCTTGTACTCATCTTCTTCTGTATTCTTAATATTCAGTTATAGCTATTTCTAAAGATCAAGCACTATTCAACCCTGACTTTCGCTGGTTGACTCATCTAGACACGATTCTGACATTATATTAAGAATTCGTTAATCACACGATACTGATCTCATTACTCATTCAACATACTCGTACAGACAGAATGAGTCTAAAGAAATTCATTTACCTGATGATCAACGCAATCGAAAGACTGAACAACACTAGAAAGTTTGATAGAATCAACGACAAGACTGTTTGAATCACTAGACAACTTATTGCTCACTAAGTATGCAAAGTTCACTCGATCAAGAGAATCAACCCATTCTTGTGAAACAAACGAGTGAAAATAAGCTGTTCAACTTGATTAAAAGAATCGACGATAAAGAATCTTCGTGAATTGCTTGAGAATCACTCAAAAAACTCGTAAACCAAAAATATCTCTTTAATCAACAACATTCTCTTCTGAAGATTAAACACTTGATCATACGTCTTCATTAATACTGTTGAGCATCGTCATTCGCTCAACCTCGTTCTTTCTTCAAATTTCACCATGTCAAAACGTTCATTTATTGAAGAACGTTTCAAAGAATTTCGAAGTCGCTTTTCTCAAATTTCTGAGACTGATTCATTGAAACTCTCTAGTGCTGAATCATTCATTAATGAAGACAACGAGTCATTCACTGAAACAGTAATACTCTCTGTTTCTATCGAAAACTGAAAGACTCAATGCATGACTCTCGACAGAGAAACAGATCGACTCAACAAGCTGAGTAAACAACGAGATGACGAAATCAAAGAGTTGAAGACTAGACTTCAAACTAAAGAAATCACTTCTTCTGATTTCATCTACTCTGAGCGTTCTAGATCTCAGAAAATACCTGATTCTTTCTGATTTACTGACGAAAAGAATTCTACTTGGAAAAACTGGTACGACAAAATTCAGAATAAACTAAAGATCAACGTCGATCTCTTTTCAAATGAACAAGTCAAACTGAGCTATGTACATTTCAGATTATTTGATGACGCAGCTGATGTCACTCAATCTAAACACGAACGTGACTGTGTCAATTTCTATAAGATCGTCGATGATCTTTTGAAAGAACTAGCTGAGTTGTTCAATGATTCAGATAAGAAAGTCAACTTTCGTAAAGAATACTACAACTTGGTTCAAGAATCAAAGAAGTTCAGCAAGTTTTACACTCAGTTTCAACGATTATCTTTCTATCTGAAGTATCACGAAAAGCAACTGATCATCGATCTGAAAGATAAAATAAATTCCCGTCTTTGATTCGTTTGAATAAATCAATTAGTTCAATCTGATTCTCTCAAAGAGATTCCTTTCTACCTGATTCATTTGAATAATGATCAGCGAGTCATTTGAAAAATCAAGAACAAAGTCAATCTCATCAAACGCGTCAATGATTTGTCAAAGATCATCTTTCATAAAGCTGTTGTTACTCAGTCAGTTGATCATTCAAAACCTGATCATCTAAAGTTGTGTGACGCGATTTTAACTAGCGTCAAAGAAGCAGACGTTCTAGTCGAAACCTGTTTCATATGTCATAAATCAGATCATAGCTTTAGAGAGTGTTCTGATTGACCTATCAGAATCAATGCAGTGAACAATGAATACAATCATTTCAAATTTGATTTTGATTCAAATTTCGATTCAAAAAACTAGTCATCTCTTCAAAAGTCATTGAAGAGATAGAGATTATATCTTTGTGCAAACTAGACGAAATTCTATCAGAAGAAAATTACTTTGAAAAGTCTTTTCTAATTGATGCTCATCTCATCTTGCAGAATCAATTCTTCAGCCTTCGTTCGCTAATAGACAGTGATTCAGTCGCTCATACGCTCATACACGCTAATCTAGTCAATAAAGTATGCAAGAAACTAGAAATTCAACCTATATCTCTGACAAAAGAGAAGCTAATAAGAGATTATGATGGAAAGATATTTAAGAAGATCATCACTCATAAAATTCTACTCAACCTCATCATCGAAAGTCATAAGAAATTGACTGTATCAATGTTGATAGTTGATATCAATCATCATGAAGTCATATTGAGTAAGTTCTGAATGAACAAAAACGAAATATTACTGAATATGCAAAACGACGTCATTGTTTTTTCGAATCAATTGAATACTTCTATTTCGGTTTTTTCGATTTCTCTCAATTCAAAGCATTCAAGTTGATCATGATCAACTTCGTCTTCTTCAATCACTCAGACTAAGATCTCTATGATGCTCAAACGACTCGTTTCAATCACTGCTCAGAAAGAGTCATTCTCGATTCAAAGTATAGACGCAGCTTCGTTTAAAACACTGTTGAATCGTTCAAAGAAGAATCAGACTGAAGTCTTTGCTCTATTCATGACAGACATCAATAGAGAAATCGCGTACAATACTCAGTGCGATTTGAACGCTTTAAACGTCTCTTCAATCAATGAAACGACTCAGAATTTGAAAGATATTAAAGCGAAGCTGTCATCGAAATATCATGAGTTTCTAAATGTTTTTAATTGAGCTCAATTGAATAAACTACCTTCTCATCGCTTCTATGATCATAAAATTGAGCTCATCAGTGATTCAACACTTTCTTGCTGCTGAGTCTATTGAATGTTCTCTGTCAAACTTCTGAAGGTAAAGAAGTACTTAAACAAGAATCTGTCGAAGAAATTCATCACTTCTAGCCAGACTTTCTATTTCTTTCCCGTTTTATTCGCTCTCAAAGCAAATGAAGATCTTCGATTCTGCGTGAACTATCAAAAGCTAAATGTCATTTTCAAAAGAAATAGATATTCTCTATCGTTGATAGACGAGATCATTGATAAAATAATGAGTTGCAAGCATCTGACTAGATTGAACATCATATCAGCGTTCAACAAACTTCAAATGCATCTTGATAACGAGAATTACATCATTTTTATCACTGCTTTAGAAGCATATAAATACAAGATGCTATCATTTGAACTGACTAATGAATCAACCTTCTTTCAGCAATATATGAATGATGTTCTATGAAACTTTCTGAACGACTTTTGCCAAGTCTATCTAAATGACATTCTCATCTATAGCAAAATGAGAAAGAAACATAGAGATCACGTCAAACTAGTATTGAGTCAACTACGCGAAGCTGAACTGCAGATGAATATTCGAAAGTGCGAATTCAATGTAGAAGAGACTGTCTTTCTAGAAGTCATTGTATCAGAACTAGATCTTCGTATGAATTCAAGCAAAGTGACAGTCATAGTCAGCTGAATCACTTCGATCAATCTAAAAGAAATTCAGAGCTTCGTGAAATTTGTTAACTTCTATCATTGTTTCATTAAGAACTTCTCGAAGCTAGTCAAATCATTCACTCAGCTGACTAGAAAGAACACATCTTTTGTTTGAAATGAGATCTGTGTTCAAGTCTTTGACAATCTAAAGAAACAAGTCAGCTCGATCTCAGTACTTCGTCACTTTGATCTCAAATGACAAGCTATTCTGAAGATTGATGCTTTGAACTATGTAAAAGGTGAAATACTATCTCAGTATGATGACGAGAAAGTTCTTCATTCGATGATCTTTTACAGTAAAAGCATGATTCTCGCTGAAATCAATTACCACATTTATGACAAGAAATTGCTAGTCATTATTCAATGTTTTGAACACTGACGATTCAAGCTGAAGTGCATTGAACTACTCATTCAGATATTCATCAATCATCAAGCTTTGAAGATCTTCATGAAAAATAAACAGTTGAGTCGATGACAAGTCAACTATCTGAACATTCTGTTGAAGTTTAACTTTCAGATCATCTTTAGATCAGGTAAAATGAATACTAAAGTCGATGCTTTAACTCGAATGTTTCTAGCAGACGTCTCTGAATCAGCTCAACAACTTGAAGATTGTTTTCAGACTATTCTGACTCTTGATAGAGTCGATGTTCTACTCGTTGAATCGAAAGCAAATCTCTATCAGCGAGTATGTATGATCAATTAAATGAATGAGCTCTGCAATGAATATAAACAAGCTATGAACGAGAACAAGCTCAAATTTCATACCACTAAATTGAAGAACTGCAAAATCATTGACAGCGTTCTCTTTAGAAAAGACTTACTGTGAGTCTCTGAGAACATGCACATGAAATTACTACAAGAAGTGCATGATCAACCTTCAATCTCTCACTTTGACAATAAACAAATCATTGATCTAGTTCAGCGTTTCTACTATTGACCAGATCATTGAGCTACTATTCAATGATACATTCGAAACTGTCATGCTTGTCAGCGAAGCAAAGTCTCTAGAAATAGCATCAATGAACTTCATCATTTTCTCTCGATTTTACAGAAACGCTGAAAAGATATAGCTATGAACTTCATCACTGAACTATCTCTGTCAGAAGACTATAACGTCATTTGCACAATCATATGTTGTCTCATCAAAGAACGTCACTATGTTTCCTGTCATTGAGAAGACGATGACATCTCAGTCGAAGAAACGGTTTGAATCATGCTATGAAATGTCTATCAACTGCATGATCTACTCAGTTCTATTGTTTCGAACAGAAACTCTCAATTCATATCAACTATGTGAAAAAGTCTTTGCAAGCGACTGAGAATCACAGCTAGTCTATTCACAGCCTATCATTTGAAGATCGACGATCAGACGAAATGAGTCAATCAAGACGTTGAACGCGAACTTAGAATCTACTGCAATTACATGCAGAACGACTGAGTCAAATGAATATCTATGATGAAATTCAGCGACAATTTCAATATCTTCTCGATCATCTCAATGATCTCTTTCTACTTCAATAAAGATTTTCACCCTTGAATGAGTTTTGATTCAGATACAACTGACTACGAAATCACTCGTGAACGACTGAAAGCTAGAAAAGCAGATGATATTGTCATTTGAATGAAAAAGCTACTGAGCTTCGATCATCAACAATTGAAAAAGACGAAGCTGATCATTGAAGCACAGGTCAATAAACATAAACGAGACGTCATCTATGAGATAGATGACTGAGTTTGACTATTCTTCAGAAACGTCAAAATCATGAAATCATGCAAAGATTTGAAAGACAAACAAATAGAATCATATCAGATCACTGTCAAAGTGAAAGTCTTCTATCACCTTTGTCTATCAGTCAGCATGAAGCATCTGCATTCGATGTTCAGCTCGAAGCTACTGTGATCGTATTCAGAAGACTCTTTATCAGAACAGCATGCAGAATCTCTCAGACTCATCATTATTGATGACGACGATGATAAACACTGAAAGATAGATGACATTCTGAACTTCAGATGCTATTGAGGCTGAATACAGTACAAGATCAAATGAAAAGATCTAGATAGAGATGATGAATGATACTATGTTGATAAAGGTGAATTCAATGACTTCAAGAAAGTTTTGAATGAATTTCATATGCTATACTCAAGAAAGTCACGCTAGTATCGAAATAACTCAATAAGAAAGCAAGCAAACGAGCAACATTTATGCAAACATGAATTTTCAAAGAAAGAAGTAATGTTACGAGTGTATTAAGGCTGAATAGAGCTAGTCAATGCCTTTAGCTCAGATCTGACTCAAATCTGACTCAGTTTCTATTTTCTTTTCTTAACATCTCTTTGTTCAACATCATCTTTCTTTCTACATCACATTCTACTCATGTCACAAACACATTTTCTTCAAGCTTAGCGCAGTCTCTGAATATTACTTAAATAGAAGCTTTTGTACTCATCTTCT
>JAABUK010002272.1_pt1 | contig 34909 bp, 33 predicted proteins | sample 5559141 | NCBI WGS metagenome assembly JAABUK01 (sample SAMN10711869, study PRJNA513367) | rock metagenome | isolation source: Antarctica rocks | place: Antarctica: Victoria Land, Pudding Butte nord | collected 2016-01-03
CGTACCGGGCGTGCCGGCCGAACCCCTCAGGTGAGGGAGACTGCCCTCATGAGCGAGCCCACCGTGGGTAGGGCGAGCGGTGCGGGCAGCTCGACCCACACCGGCCGGGTCGGCGCGACTGCCAGCCTGGCCCGCTCCAGCGCGGTGATGGCAGCCGGCACGGTCGTCTCCCGCATCCTCGGCATGGTGCGGGCGGTGGCGCAGGCGGCAATCGTCGGCCTCACGCTGACCGGCGACACGTGGGACGTCGCCAACTCCCTGCCGAACCTGCTGTACCTGCTGCTCGCCGGTGGGGTGCTCAACGCGGTGCTGGTGCCGCAGATCGTCCGGGCGGGCTCGCACGCCGACGGCGGCCGCGACTACGTCGACCGGCTGCTGACGCTCGCGATCACCGCGATGGCGGCGCTCACCGTGCTGGTCACCGTGGGCGCCGGCCTGCTGGTGCGCCTCTACAGCGACCGGTTCCCGCCCGAGGCGGTCAACCTGAGCACGGCCTTCGCCGTGATCTGCCTGCCCCAGGTGTTCTTCTACGGCCTGTACACCCTGCTGGGTCAGGTGCTCAACGCGCGCGGCCAGTTCGCGGCATACATGTGGGCGCCGGCGCTCGCCAACGTGGTCGCCATCGCGGGCATGGTCACCTTCATCGTCCACGGCTTCCCGACCAAGGCTCCGCCGCACGCCTGGACGCCTGGCATGGTCTGGCTGCTCGCGGGATCGGCCACGGCCGGCATCGCGGCTCAGGCGCTGGTCCTGATCCTGCCCCTGTATCGCGCGGGGTTCCGCTACCGCCCGCGCTGGGGCTTCCGGGGGGTGGGCCTGCGCAGGGCCTCGACGGTGGCCGGGTGGACGTTCGCCGCCCTCGGCGTCTCCCAGCTGGGCTTCGTCGTGACCTCTCGCGTGCTCACCGGCGCCACGTCGGCGGCAGCCCACGGACAGGTCGTGGCGGGCAAAGCGTCGTACAGCAACGCCTTCCTGCTGTTCATGCTCCCCCACTCGCTAGTCACCGTGTCCCTGGTCACGGCGCTGTTCACCCGGATGTCGCGAGCCGCCTCGACGGACAGCGTCAGCGCTGTTCGCGCCGACCTGAGCCGTGGCATGCGCCTGACGGCGGTAGCGACTGTTCCCTCGACCGTCGGCATCGTGGTTCTCGGTTCGGTCCTGACCTCAGTGCTGTTCTTCCGCAACTCCGCGGCGGAGGCACAGGGCGTCTATCTGGTCACCGTCGCGATGATGTGCGGCCTGGTTCCGTTCGGCACCCTGTACCTGCTCCAGCGGGTGTTCTACGCCTTCGAGGACGCCCGCACCCCCTTCCTGTTGCAACTCGTCGTCACCGGCATCGCGACCGCCGGCAATCTCGTGGCGGCGACCCTGCCGGTGCACTGGACCGCGGTGGGCGTGGGCGTGGCCCAGACCGTGAGCAACCTGGTGGGAGCCGGCGTGGGTCTGGTCCTGGTGCGCCGCCGGCTGACCAGGATCTTCCTGCGAGCGGCGACCCAGGTATATGCACGGCTGTTCGTCGCAGCCCTGTCGGCGGCGGCGGTGACTGCGCCGGCCGTATGGGGGATCCGGCGGCTGGTGGGCGAGGGGCGTCCGGGTGCGCTCGTGGCGCTGCTGCTCGGCGGTTCTCTGTTCGGCGCCGGCTACCTGTGGCTGGCCGGCGTCATGCACGTTCGCGAGGTCAGCGACCTGACCGCCCCGCTCGTCGCCAGAGCGCGGCGGATGCTGCCGCACCGGGCGCCGTCCTAGGATGAACCGGCAGCTCCGGAGGATGTGACCGGGCAGTGCGACCGGGCAGTGCGACCGCAACCGGCTGCCGGAAACCGGCGGCCTCCCATCGAGGACGACACCGAGATTGAGGAGCCGAGCGTGCAGGGCGTGGGTCCGGGCAGTGTGCTGGGGGACAGGTATGTCCTCAGCCGGCCCAGCGCGCGCGCGCCGGACCACCAGATGTGGCTGGCCCATGACCAGACTCTCGAACGCCCTGTCGCCGTCATCGTGGTCGACGCGGCGCATCCCGGAGCCGACGCGGCCATGGACGCAGGCCGCCGCGCGGCGGCAATCGAGGACACCCGGCTCGTCCGCATCTTCGATGTCGGCCAGCACGACCAGGTCGCCTACATCGTCCAGGAGGCACTGCTCGGAGCGGCATCGTTCGGCTCGCTCATCGGTCAGGGCGGCTTGCCCGCGGCCGAGGTACGCCGCATCATCGGCGAGTCGGCCACGGCCCTGGAGGTGGCGAGCGTCCGAGGCCTGCACCACCAGCGACTGAGTCCGGTGACCGTCGGACGGTTGCGGGACGGGTCGGTGATCGTCACCGGACTCGCGGTTCTCGCCGCCCTGGCCGGCGACGACGGCCGCACACCCGCTGCTGCCTCCCGCACCGACGCGGTCGCATTGGGCGCCCTGACGTACGCCGGACTGACCGGCCGCTGGGGGCGACCGTCGCCGCCCGGTCAGGGCTCGGCGAAGATCGGCCGGCCCAAGGGTCGGCTTGCCCCGCCGTCGCAGCTCGTCACGGGCGTCCCGGCCGATCTCGACGCGCTCTGCCAGGCGACGTTGGTCGAGGACAGCGGACCGAGCACCCCCGGTGAGGTCGCCGCCCAGCTCGCTCCATGGAACAGCAGCAGTACCTGGCAGCCGCGCGAGCAGACCGAGCGCCTGCCTCCCCCGTCGCTGCGGTCGGACGAGGAACCGCAGCCCGCCAGCCCGGACAACTCAGCGGGCAATTCAACGGACAATTCAGCGGCCACGGTCCGCATGGTCACTCCTACGCTGCGCCTGCCCACGAGCGACATCGTGACGGGCCTCGGCTCCAGCGCCGGCACCGGCGCGGGCCGCCAGGCCGGGTCCGACGGCTCTGCGGAACGGGCAGTCGTCCAGCCGCCTGCCGCCCCCGCGGAGCGGCCTGCGGACCAGACATCAGCGTCGGGACCGGTGCCGGCGAAGTCCACCGCACCCGAGGGCGGCGCGACCGCCGTCGTCGGCTCGGTTCTCGGAGGTACTCGGGCGGCGGCCAGCACGATGGGCGGCCGGGTCACCTCGCTCGCCCGGGCCGCGGCACAGCAGGCGGCGGCCAGGACCACCCGAGTCGAGCCGCAGCGAGCCACGGTGTCGCTGCCCGAGGTCCTGCGGACCGCACCGGAGCCGGAGGAGCCCGCGGCGCCGCTGCTGGGTAGCACGCAGGGCGGTCGCTCCTCCAAGGGTCAGAGTCGTACGGTGGTTGCCCTCCTGGCCCTGTTCGTGCTGGGAGCCCTCAGCCTCGCCTACTGCAACCTGTCGCAGCTGTCGCCCGCCAAGCGTGCCGCGACCAACAGCTCCGCGTCCTCGCGATCGCCTTCCTCGAGCGCCACGGGCGACTCGACGGCGTCGTCCTCGCCCAGCTCCTCCTCGCCGTCGCCGGCCGCCTCGCCGAGCGGGCCGCTCGTCGTACACGGTGCTCGCGGGTTCGACCCCAAGGGCGACGGCCGGGAGATGAACGCCTTCGCGCCCCGCGCGTACGACAACAACCCCGCGTCGTCGTGGACGTCGGAGGGGTACTCGTCGGCGCACTTCGGCGGACTGTCCAAGCGGGGCGTGGGCATAGTCCTCGACCTGGGCACAGCCTCCACCGTGCACCAGGCGGATTTGATCCTGCCGGTCGGGCCGACGGACGTGACGCTGTATGCCTCCGACGACCCCGGGAGCATCCAGAACGCGACGAAGCTCGGAAGGGCGACGGGGGTCGTCGGCCCCGTCACGATGAAAGCGCCGGCTGACGCCCCTGCTACCCGCTACGTCGTCGTCTGGTTCACCAAGCTGGTGCCGCTCGACGGCAAGTACCGCGCCGCCCTCTCCGAGATCGCCCTGCGCTGAGCGGGGAGGCGGATGTCACGGCTGGAGGACCTCGCGCGGCTCCCCGACCGTGAGTTGCTCAGCGCCCACTGCGCGGGCGACCCGGACGCGTTCGGCGAGCTGTTCCACCGGCACCGCGACCGCATGTGGGCGGTCGCGCTGCGCACCTGCGGCGACCGGCAAGCGGCAGCCGATGCCGTACAGGACGCCTTCCTGTCGGCCTTCCGCCGCGCCGACTCCTACCGCGGCGAGGCAGCGGTCACCACGTGGCTGCACCGCATCACCGTCAACGCGTGTCTCGACCGACTCCGCCGGGTCAAGCCGACCAGCCCGCTGCCCAACTACGACACCGACGACCTCGCAGACCGCCACGACGACCAGCTGAGCGTCGACATCCGCCTCGACATTCGCCGGGCCCTCGACCGCCTGCCCGAGGGCCAGCGCCAGGCACTGGTGCTGGTCGACATGCACGGGCTGAGCGTCGCCGAGGCCGCCGCCGTGCTGCTCGTCGCCGAAGGGACGATCAAGTCGCGCTGCGGACGCGGGCGAGCGACCATGGCAGAGATGCTGCAGATCACCCGGGTTCGCAGCCCGTCCAACCGATCCGGTCCGGCGGCTCCGCCCGCGGCTCAGGACGACGGACCGAGCCACGGGGGCGAGCCCAAGGAACGATCCACCTGGCCCTGACGTCCTACCACTGGTGGTTGACCGCGCCGGGCCGTGCTGCCAGTTCCCCAACCCTTGGACGGACGCCTTCGCCACAGTTCGCCCGCTCAACCCGCCGTATTCCCGCCGCACCGCTTCGCCCCATTCCTGGAGGTAGCCCACGTGAGCTCGTCCCCTCCGCCGCCCCAAGGGCCGGAGTCCGGCGATGTCGTCGTCGGTCGGGACCGCGAGCCCGAGTTCGACCCCACGGGTATCCGGGCGTTGCTGGCGGCGCTGCCGGATCCCGGCCCGATGCCGCCTACGCTGGTCGACCGGATCGCGGCCAGTCTCGCAGCGGAGCAGCAGGGACGAGCCCGGAGCGCTGTCGGCCAGCCGCTGGGCTCCCGTGTCGTCTCGGCTCCTGGTGCCCCGAGCCCGCTGACGAGGCTGCAGCGGCCAGAACGGCACGTCCGTACCCGCAACGTACGACGCCGGGCCTGGCAACGACCCGTTCTGTCCATAGCCGGCGCCGCAGCAGCCGTCGTCGTGGTTGGCGCGCTCGGCACCAGCCTGTTCCACAGCACCCAGAACGGCTCCGGGGCATCGGCGTCCGCCGCCGGCGGCGCGCAGCTGTACTCCGCGAGCCAGTCGGCAAGCTCCTCGGCCAGCTCCTCGCAGCAGGCGGCGGCGGGCAGCAACGGCGCGGAGGGCAGCAACGGCGCAGCCGCCAGTACTCCCCCCGACCTGGTCGTCGGACTGAGCAGCACGGCGTACTCTGCGTCCAACGTGGCCCTGGCCGCGCGGCGGCTGCTCCCGACCCGCGGCCCGGCGCTGCGACCGCTCGCCTCCGAAGCCCCCGCCATCGGTCCGATCGGCACCCCGATCGGCGCGCGTGCCTGCCTTGCGGCCCTGCGCGTGCCGGCCAGCGATTCCGCAGTCGTCGACATCGCGACGTACGAAGGCCAACCCGCGGCCGTGATCGTCACCTCCACCCGCACCGGGGTGAGCACGGTCTACGTGGTGAAGCGCTCCTGCCGACCCGGGCACCCGTCGGTGCTGCGCCCGGCGCTCGGCCTGCCTTGACCCGGTTCCCCCCGTCGGCGCCGACCTCGCTGCGAGCGGGCGGCCTGCGAGCCGTGGAACATCCGCGCCCTAGGATCGGTTGATGCGAACAGCAGCCGCCGTCACGGCTGACTCCTTCGAGAGCGCCTAGGGGCACGAAGCGTGACCAGCACGTCCGACGTCCGCAACCTGATCGTCATCGGCTCCGGCCCGGCCGGCTACACGGCGGGCATCTATGCCGCGCGCGCCGACCTGGCCCCTTTGGTGTTCGAAGGAGCCGTCACCGCGGGCGGAGCGCTGATGAACACCACCGACGTGGAGAACTTCCCCGGTTTTCCCGACGGAGTCACCGGTCCCGAGCTGATGGAGCACATGCGGGCCCAGGCTGTGCGGTTCGGCGCCGAGATCCGCACCGAGGACGTGGTTGCGGTCGACCTCGAGGGGCCCGTCAAGTCGGTCACCGACGGCGAGGGCACCGTTCACCGGGCCCGATCGGTCATCCTGGCGATGGGTTCGGCGTACCGCGAGCTGGGCCTGCCTGACGAGAAGCGGCTTTCTGGCCACGGCGTCTCGTGGTGCGCCACCTGCGACGGCTTCTTCTTCCGCGACCGGGACATCGCCGTCGTCGGCGGCGGAGACTCCGCTGTCGAAGAGGCAACCTTCCTCAGCCGTTTCGCCCGGTCGGTCACGATCGTGCACCGTCGCTCGCAGCTTCGGGCCAGCAAGATCATGGTGGCGCGGGCCTTGGCCGACGAGAAGATCTCGTTCGCCTGGAACTCTAAGGTGGTGGCTCTGCACGGCGACCCGAAGCTGACTGGCATCACTTTACGAGATACCACGGATGGTATGTCCCGCGACCTTGCGGTGACTGGTCTGTTCATCGCCATCGGTCACGATCCGCGCAGTGAACTGGTCCGCGATGTCGTCGGTCTCGATGCTGAGGGCTACGTAACCACCCAGGGGCGGTCGACGGACACCACGGTGCCCGGCGTCTTCGCCTGCGGCGACCTGGTCGATCACACCTACCGTCAGGCGATCACCGCCGCCGGGTCGGGCTGCGCCGCTGCTCTCGACGCCGAGCGCTATCTGGCCCAGCTGGAGGACGCAGAGTTGGTTCCCCTTTCGGAGACAGCTACGGCGGCCGCTCTCGCGGCGCCGTCCCAGGACGGCACCATGGGCGGCGAGCGCCGGCTGACCGCCGAGACCGCAGTCCCGGTCGGCTGAAGGCACGACTGCCCACCACACCGGGAAACATCCCTACTTCCGCTGCTGCACGTCAGCAGGGGATCCGCACAAGAATGTCAACAGTGAGGAAGGAACCCTTATGGGAGCCACCAAGGACACCACCGACGCGACATTCGCCGCCGACGTGCTGCAGAGTGACAAGCCGGTCATCGTCGACTTCTGGGCGCCGTGGTGCGGACCGTGTCGCGCCGTCTCCCCCATCCTGGAGGAGATCGCCGCCGAGAACTCGGAGGCGATCACCGTCGTGAAGCTGAACACCGACGAGAACCCCGAGGTCACCGCGCGGTACGGCATCACCGGCATCCCGACGATGAATGTCTACCTCAAGGGTGAGGTCGTCAAGACGGTCGTCGGCGCTCTGCCGAAGCCCCGCCTGGTCCGCGAGCTGTCCGACTACCTCAGCTGACCTGGGTATTCACCCGTCGTGGACACACCGTGCCGTCTGGCACGGCGTGTCCTCGTGCGCCCGGACGGCCCTCGCTCGCATCGACCCCGGAGGACGGGTCAGGCACGCTGACCCCGACCCATGGCCGGGGCCCGAACCGTCGACAAGAGGCGCTCGACGGCTTGCTCGACGTCCTCCCGCACCGACAGCACCGATCGCAGGTCGAGCCGCAGCCGGGGGTATGCCGGGTGCGGCCGTACGGTCTTGAATCCCACTGCGGTGAGGAACTCGGCCGGCACTAGGCACCCGTTGGCAGGGACCGGCTGCCGGTCCAGCGGCCCCGTCCGGGCGAACGCCTCCATGGCCCGAACCCCGCGACGGAGTACGTCCTTGGCGGCGGCTTGCACCAGCACCCGGCCGAGGCCCTGCCCGACGTATTCCGGCACTACGCGCACGGCCGTCAGCAGAACCGAGTCCGGTGAGACCGGGGCCGTGGCGAAGGCCTGGCCCCGAGGCACCAGGTGGGGCGGTGCGTAGGTGACGTAACCGGCTGGCCGTCCGTCCACGTACACGATCTTGCCGACGCTTCCCCAGTCGAGCAGCACCGAGGAAAACCAGGCCTCCTTGTCGAGCATGGTCGAACCAGCGGCCAGGGCAGTGGCAGTGAGCGCCGGCGCAACCTCCCAGAAGATGCATCCGGCACACGGGTCGGGCAGGTCACCGAGCCGGTCCAGGGTGATGGACACCACCTCACGGCCGCTCACCACGTCGACTCCCGACGGCGGCGCGGGCGCGACGTCGACATGGCTCCCTCCCTATCACGCTGATCAGGCGGCGCTCACCTCGTGATCTCAAGACGATCTCATATATGAGCTACGAGAGCGCGTCGGGGGCAGGCGGTCAGGCGGTCAGGCTATCCCCATGGCAGATTCGGCGCGGGAATCCGGAGCAGCCGCCTCTACGGTCAGCAGAGCGAGGATCCGGTGTAGGTCTGCTACCGAAGCGAACTCCACGCTGAGCCGCCCTCGTCGCTGACCCATGGCGATGCGGACCCTGGTGTCCAAGCGGTCCGACAGCCGCGCCGCCAGGTCGGCCAACTCGGGTGCCGGCTCGGTGGACCGGCGCGGCAGCCGCTGCGCGGTGTCCGAGCCGTCCCCGACGGCCACGATCTCCTCCACCGACCGAACGGAGAGCCCCTCCGCCACGATCCGCTGCGCCAGGCGCTCCATCGCCGCACCATCGCCGAGGGCGAGCAGCGCCCGCGCATGGCCGGCGCTCAACACTCCGGCTGCCACACGGCGTGCGACCAGCGGCGGGAGCCTGAGCAATCGGATCGTGTTAGAAACCTGAGGGCGGGACCTACCGAGCCGATCCGCCAGTTCCTCGTGGGTGCCGCCAAAGTCTTCCAGCAGCTGCTGATATGCCGCCGCCTCGTCCAAAGGGTTGAGCTGGCTGCGATGCAGGTTCTCGAGCAGGGCGTCCCGCAACAGGGCATCGTCCTGGGTCTCGCGGATGATGGCAGGGATGGTGTCCAACCCTGCCAGCATCGTCGCGCGCCAGCGCCGTTCGCCCATGACGAGCTCGAACAGGCGTTTCCCAGAACGCTCGCCACCCTGCTCCAGCTCGCGGACCACGACGGGCTGCAGTACGCCGATCTCCCGGATGCTGTGCGTGAGCTCGGCGAGTTCGTCCTCGTCGAAGGCCGTACGGGGCTGGCGGTGATTGGGCCGGATCGCCTGCACGGGGAGCTGTTCGAACCGGGCGCCGCTGACCGGGACCAGCTCTGGGGCACTGCCGTCACCGCGACCGTCCGGCGTGTTGGACGCCCGACCGGGTGCCCAGGCCCCAGCGGCGTAGTCCCGCTGAACGGATCCATCGCGACGGTCGTCGTTGAAGAAGACGTCCACCGGGCGAGCCCCCTCGCTCGCAGCGGCGCCCGGGATCAGCGCTCCGAGACCGCGTCCCAGGGCGCGTCGCTTGTTGTCGCTCATGCCCGCGCCTCCGCGGTAACTGAGGACCGCTGCTGGGTCACGGATCGCTGGGCGATCTCGCCCGCTGCCTCGATATAGGACAGGGCGCCGCTGCTGGACGGGTCGTAGGTGATCACCGTCTCGCCATGGCTCGGCGCCTCCGAAATCCGGACCGACCGCGGGACCGTGGTGCGGAGAACCTGGGCCGGGAAGTGCTCACGCACGTCGTCGGCGACCTGAGCAGAGAGCCGGGTGCGACCGTCATACATGGTCAACAAGATGGTGGACACCCGCAGATCGGGGTTCAGGTGGGACCGGATGAGCTCCACGTTCTGTAGCAGCTGGGACAGCCCCTCGAGCGCGTAGTACTCGCATTGGATCGGGATGAACAGCTCGGCCGCCGCCACGAAGGCGTTGACGGTGAGCAGGCCGAGGCTCGGGGGGCAGTCGATCAACACGTAGTCCAGACGATCCTGCTCCTCGCTAGGTGCCGCGAGGTATGCCGTCAGTGCCCGACTCAGCCGGGTCTCCCGGGCCACCATCGAGACCAGCTCGAGCTCCGCTCCAGCCAGGTCGATCGTGGCAGGGGCGCACCACAGGTTGGGCACCGTGGCGCAGGGCTGGATCACGCTCCGAAGAGGCACACCGCCGACAAGCACGTCGTAGACGCTGGGCGTTTCGCCCTCGTGAGCTACCCCCAGCGCGGTGCTGGCGTTGCCCTGTGGGTCGATGTCGATCACCAGTACGCGCAGACCCTCGGCGGCCAGCGCCGCCGCAACGTTGACGCAGGTGGTGGTCTTGCCAACCCCGCCCTTCTGATTGGCGATGGTCATCACGCGCGTCTGCGGGGGACGAGGCCACCCGGGAGCCGATGTTTCCCGTGAAACCGGTATGCCGTCCAGCGCCGCGTCGGACCCGGTGTCGTCGGAAACCGGAGTGGAGTTGCTTAACCGGCTCGGAGTTGTTTCACGTGAAACGACGATGGCGGTCGTCGTCTCCGCCCCTCGTTCGACCGCTTCGGACCATTCGGGAACCGGCCAGCCGAGCCCGGTGCCGGACGGAGAAGCACCCGAGGCCGGCCAGCCGACGCCGGCGCCCCGTCCGGCAGCGGCTTCTCCGTCGCCGAGAGCACCCGTCCCGCCCGGTCGGGTCTGGATCTCCACTGCATGAACGCTCACGTTCGTCTGCCCTCCGTCGGCCGTCGCAGGCAGCCTATGGCGTCCTGCGGCGGCCTCGGGGAGATCCCGACCGCGACACGTCGGGGGTGGCCCGGCCCTTGCGACGTTGGGGGGCCACGACGCGGACAACGGTCGTCAGGGGGTCGACCAGGCCTTGCCCGTAGGTCTCAATTTCGACTGGCCCAGCGCCGAGTCGAGCGAGTACTGCCTGCTCTTGGCTGATCTCTGCCGCCGCAGTCGCCCCTTTGAGGGCCATGAGGGAACCGCCAGGCTGGACCAGGGGAAGGCACCAGCGCGCCAACAGGCCGAGGCGAGCGACCGCGCGAGCCGTGGCGACGGGAACCAACAGGTCGCCTGAGAGATCTTGGGCTCGGCCTCGATGCACCACGACGTTGTCCAAGCCGAGGTCGCGGATCAAGTCTTCCAACCACGTGGTGCGGCGCAGCAGGGGCTCCACGAGGTGCACCAGCAAGTCCGGGCGCACGATGGCGATGGGGATCCCGGGCAGCCCGGCTCCGGAGCCGACATCGGCGACCTCGACTGCGGCCGCAATACCGGAATGCACCACGGCGCAGTTGAGCACGTGTCGCGACCAGAGCCGCGGGACCTCGGCGGGGCCAATCAGCCCATGCTTGACCCCGGTGTCGGCGAGGTGTGCGACGTAGCGCGAGGCCAACCCGAGCCGGTCGCCGAACACCTCTGCGGCTGCACCCCGGACCCCGTCGTCGTCTGAGCCAGAGCCATCCGAGAGTACCGCCGACGGTACCGGCGGTGGTGACGTGTCGATGCTCAGGTCACGCGGAGGGCATGATCACGACGAACCGGCTCGGTTCGACGCCTTCGGACTCCGACGTGAGGCCCGAGGCCACCACCTCGTCGTGGACGACCTTGCGCTCGAACGCCGTCATCGGCTCCAGCTCCGACCGGTCGCCGCTGGCCTTCACCTCGTCGATCGCGGTCCGTGCCACCTGCACGAGGGCGACCCGGCGGGCGGCACGGTGCCCGGCGACGTCGAGCATCAGCCGGCTCCGCTCGCCGGTGGCGGCCTGCACAGCCAGCCGGGTGAGCTCTTGGAGCGCCTCGAGCACCTGGCCTTCAGTCCCGACCAACCGCCGCGGCACCCGGCCCTCGTCGGAGTCGACGATGGCGACGGCAGCTCGGTCGCCGTCGACATCGACATCGATGTCGCCGTCGAGATCGGCGATGTCGAGCAACCGCTCCAGGAAGTCAGCCGCCACCTCGCCCTCGCGTTCCAGCGAGGTGGTCTGCTGACGACGCGGCGGGCTGTCCGACCCCTCAACGGAGGAGTCGGTGCCCTCCCCGCCGTGAGCGCCCTCGAAGACTTCGGAGACCTCGGAAACCTCGTTGCTCACCACAGGCTCCGGGTGCTCCACGTGCGACGCACTAACCGGATTCGGCTGGCTCATGGCTGACTCCCTCAACTTGGGTATGAAACGGTGCAAGACGGGCAAATCGGACAGCTCACGAGTCGCCGTCAGCCCCTACCTGCTCCCCCGTGGCGACCGGCCGCATGACCGTAGCTCCGGATCTGGCCACGGGCTTGGCTCGGGCCTTGCGCCTGGGTTGCTGGCGCTGACCGGACTTGGCACCGGCGGTCGCTGCTGCACCGTTGAGGTCTGCCGCTGCCCGGGGGTCGCTGTCCTGCGGGCCGTTCGAGTCGGCAGGAGCCGCGCCTCCTGACTTGCTGCGGATGAGCCCGTCGAAGGTCGGCTTTTCGTGGGCCTTGCCTCGCTTCATGCGGCGTTCCTCGAGCGCTCGCTCGGCGGGCGATCCCGGAGCCGGCATCCGGCGGATGGTGTAGAACTGCTGGCCCATCGACCACACGTTTGTGGTCAGCCAGTAGAGCAGGACACCGATGGGGAAGTTGATCCCCGACACCGCAAAGAACGCCGGCATGATGTACAGCAACACCTTCTGCTGCTTGGCGAACGGGTTGTCCAGCGCCGAGGCCGGCATGTTCTTCTGCATCAACTGCTTCTGCGTCGTGAACGTCGACAGTGACATCAGCGCGATCAGGATCACCGTGAGCACGCGCGTGTTGGTGCTTGTGGCGTGGGTGAAGGTGTCGGACAAACGGGCGCCGATAAGGGTCGACTGCTCGGCCTGCGCGGCCAAGTGCCGGGTCATGCCACCGATCGGCCGCTGCTTGCCGGCGCTGATCGCCGACAGACCGTTGAGCACCCGGAACAGCGCAAAGAAGATAGGGGACTGCAGCAGGATCGGCAGGCAGGACGAGAACGGGTTGGTGCCCGTGCGCTTGTAGAGGTCCATGGTCTCGGCCTGCATGGCTTGACGCGACTCCATGTCGCTCTTGCCCTTGTACTTCTTCTGGATCTTCTGCATCTCGGGCTGGATGAGCTGCATCTTGCGCGAGGACTGGATCTGCTTGACGAACAGCGGGATCAGGATGATCCGGATCACGACGACCAGGCCGACGATGGACAGGCCCCACGTCCACCCCGACGCCTCGGGGAGCCCGATCGCCGTCAACACCGTGTGAAAGCCCACCATGATCCAGGCCACCACCCACTCCAGCGGGAAGAGGACGGTATTGATCAGGTTGCCCATGGGTTCCTTCAGTCGTCAGCGGTCAGCGGGATCGGGTAGGGGTTGCGTGGCCTCGTGGCGTTTGTGGCCTCGTGGAGTTCGAACCAATCAACCGGAACCGGTGGGGGCGGCGGCGGTGTCGCCTCCCGTGCCTGGAACGTGATCCACCCCTCCAGGGTTCCACGGGTGGCACCGCAGCAACCGGCGGCCGGCCAGAGCAACACCGCGCAACAGCCCGTGTCGCTCGATGGCCGTCACGGCATACGCGGAGCAACTGGGGTAGAACCGGCAGCTCTGCGGATGCAGCGGTGACAGCACGAGTTGGTAGGTGCGCAGCATCCAGATCACCGGTCGACGCGCGAGGGCGCTCCACCTGCGGTCGATCACAGGACCCGGCACCGGCACGGACCGACTCATCCGGACACCGCTCCGGACACCGCGCCTGTAGCGCTGCGCAGTCGGCGCAGGACGTCGGGCAGCAGCCGGTCGACCTCGGCCTCGAGCCGGGCCGTGGGCTCACCCGCCGCGGCCGGGTTGGCACGGACGACCAGGTCGGTTCCGCCAGGCAACTGCTCGAGGCGGGTAGCCACGAGGGCGCGCACTACGCGTTTGGTCCGGTTCCGCGTCACGGCCCCCCCTACGGCTTTGGATACGACGAGCCCGACCCGTGCTGGCCGACCCGCCCGACTCGGGTCGAACGCAGCGCTGACGACCAGCAGCCGACCGCCACGGCGAGCCCGGTGGCTGGCCGGGCCACCCCGCAGTACGGCGGCGAAGTCGCGCCGGTCGCGGAGCCTGGCAGCTGCGGGCAGCACAGGCAGCAGTCAGGCCGAGAGTTCGGAGCGGCCCTTGGCCCGGCGGGCGGACAGGATGGCGCGTCCGGCACGGGTGCGCATCCGCAGCCGGAAGCCATGAGTCTTGGCCCTGCGACGGTTGTTCGGCTGGAAGGTGCGCTTGCTCACGAGGTCTCCGATACAGCTGACGACGGGGAGCGACCTGCAGGAGGCTCCCCTGGGGGCGGGTCCAGGCGCCACAGCACGTGCACGCCGAGGACAATTCCTGCGCGGGTGTGCCGAGCGCCGCTGACCACGGTGGGCTGGCATGACGAAAGGGCCTGTGACGGCCGCTGTTCAGCGTACGTGGGGGCCTGCGCGGCGGTCAACCGGCCCACTATCCACCCGGGCCACGCGGCACGTATCACCGGCCGACGGGGAGTGCCGTTTCGCCCCATACGTGCCCGGCGGCGGCTAGGGTTCCGGAATGGCAGCGGACGCAGACTCTGGGAGCCGCCAGGGCTTGCCGCAACTGCTGTGCCGTTGTTAACGTCGCCCATTCTCCCTGCGTCCGACATCTCCTGCACAGCCTGTGGATAAAGGTGTGGAGAAGGGCTCGGTATGCCCCAGAGTGACGTCGACAGGCAAGTACTGTCAGCGCGGCCGACAGCGGAGCAGCAGCACTGATCCAAGAGGATGGTCGGTACGTGAGTGACCCGTACATCGACTTCACCGTGGTCTGGCAGGACGCGCTGGCCACCCTTGCCGAGAGCGGCCTTCCGGCGCACCAGCGAGCATTGCTGGGCCTGGGCCGACTGGTCGGCCTCCTTGATGGCACCGCATTGGTAGCGGTGCCGAACGAGTTCACCAAGGACTTCCTCGAGACCAAGGGCCGCCAGGACCTGGTTGCGGTGCTCTCCCAGCACCTGCAGAAGCAGGTGCGCCTGGCGGTGACCGTGGACCCGACCCTGGAGCAGGACGCGCGCCCGCAGGAAGCCTCCGCAGGAGTCGGCGAGAGACCGGACGGCACCGACGAGGTGGACGCTGAGCCACTGCTCGCCGAGCTCGAGGCGGCCGACCCCGACGAGGGCCCGGCGCTGGGCATCGGAGGGTTCGGCTCCCACGGGGTCCCACCGGGAAGGCGCACCCCTGCGGGGCAGGATCGCGTTGAGGTCGAGGAAGCCCGGCTCAACCCGAAGTACACCTTCGACACTTTCGTGATCGGCGCCGGCAACCGGTTTGCGCACGCCGCCGCCGTCGCCGTCGCGGAGGCGCCGGCCAAGGCATACAACCCGCTCTTCGTCTACGGCGACTCGGGGCTCGGCAAGACGCATCTCCTGCACGCAATCGGCCACTACGCCCGCAACCTGTACCCGCAGGTGCGCGTCCGCTACGTGAACTCCGAGGAGTTCACCAATGACTTCATCAACAGCATCCGAGACGACAAGGCCTCGGCGTTCCAGCGCCGCTACCGGGACATGGACGTGCTGCTGATCGACGACATCCAGTTCCTGCAGGGCAAGGTGCAGACCCAGGAGGAGTTCTTCCACACCTTCAACACCCTGCACAACGCCAACAAGCAGGTCGTCATCACCTCGGACCTGCCCCCGAAGCAGCTGTCCGGCTTCGAGGAGCGCATGCGCAGCCGGTTCGAGTGGGGTCTCCTGACCGATGTGCAGCCGCCGGACCTCGAGACGCGGATTGCGATCCTGCGGAAGAAGGCAATCCAGGAACGGATGAAGACCCCGGACGACGTACTGGAGTTCATTGCCAGCAAGATCGCGACCAACATCCGCGAGCTGGAGGGGGCCCTGATCCGGGTGACGGCCTTCGCCTCGCTGAACCGGCAGCCAGTGGACTTCAGCTTGGCCGAGATCGTGCTCAAGGACCTGATGCCCCAAGAGGACGCAGGACAGATCACGTCCGCCACGATCATGGCGCAGACGGCGGCGTACTTCGGGCTAACCATCGAGGACCTCTGCGGGGCCTCGCGATCGCGGGTCCTGGTGACGGCGCGGCAGATTGCCATGTACCTCTGCCGCGAGCTGACCGACCTGTCGTTGCCCAAGATCGGCCAGCAGTTCGGGAATCGGGATCACACGACGGTGATGCACGCCGATCGCAAAATCCGGCACCTGATGGCGGAGAGACGGTCCATCTACAACCAGGTCACCGAGCTCACCGCGCGGATCCGCTCCCAGCCGCGCTGATAGCGGTCAATGAGCACACCTGCGCGCAGCCACACAGGTTTTTCCACAGCTGTGGGTAAGCCGCGGTCTCAATCTGCCGTAGAGAATGCCTGCAGACGGTCAAGATCGTGCTCCACACTCTGTGGATAAACTTGTGTACGGCGGTCCTGCCGTCGTGGCCCCGCGGCGGCTGTGCCGCTGTGCGGCTGTGCAGAGTCCCGGGGACCGACGGTGCAGAAGCGGGCGCAAACGGTGGAGAACCGCCACCGCGGCAGGGGGCCGGGTGTGCACGGTTCTGGGGGACACACAGGGCCGGCTGTCTCGGCGAGGGATCATCCACACCCCTGAACACCGTCCCAAAAGCGGATGACCAGCGAAAACAGAAGTTGTCCACAGTGTCCACAGCGCCTATGACGACGACGACCTATCCCTCATGGTGGAAGCACACCGAGGACGATCCGACATACGCGGCGGATACACCGGTCGCCCGACGCGCTGATCACCTGACGTACCGGCCGACCAGGGACGGGGCGCGTCGGGCGACGACCGCAATACGGGTATTGGCCGCCAGCGTGAGGCGCATTAGGGTCGAGGCTCGCAGGCAGGGCGCAACGGCACCGACGGGATCACCAGTCCACCGTGGGACAGACCGGGCGCGACATGCGCTTACCAGGCCTCGTACGGGTCGAAGGGCGGACATCGGTGAAGTTCAGAGTGGAGCGAGACGTCCTCGCGGAGGCGGTGACCTGGGCCGCCCGCGGCCTGCCGAACCGGCCGCCTGTGCCGGTCCTGGCCGGCGTGCTCCTCGAGGCGGATGATGACGGGACGTTGACGCTTTCCGCCTTCGACTACGAAGTATCGGCTCGCGTCACGGTCGTTGCCGACGTTGCCGAAGCGGGCGCCGTCCTCGTCCTCGGCCGGCTGCTTGCCGACATCTCCCGGAACCTGCCCGCACTCCCGGTCGACATTGCGACCGAGGGCAACAAAGTGCAGCTCGTGTGCGGGTCGAGCCGCTTCACCCTGCTGAAGATGCCGGCGGACGACTACCCGACGCTGCCCGCTTCGCCCGCGCCGAGCGGCACGATCCCCGGCGACGTGTTCACCCAAGCCGTGGCACAGGTCAGCATTGCGGCCGACCGAGGGGACACCCTGCCGATCCTCACCGGCGTCCGGGTGGAGATCGAGGGTGACAAGGTCACGCTGCTGGCCACCGACCGCTATCGGCTGGCCATGCGGGAGCTGACCTGGAATCCCGACGCTGCGGACGCACGGCATCTGGCACTGGTCCCGGCACGGACCCTCTCCGACACCGCCAAGGCACTCGGCGCGTCGGGCTCGGTCGGTATTGCGCTGGGCAGCAGCGCGGGCGGCGACGGTCTGATCGGCTTCGAGGCTGGTCAGCGCCGCTCCACCACCCGGCTCCTGGACGGTGAATACCCCAAGGTCACCTCCATCTTCCCCGCGAGCGTCGACACCGAGGCGGTCATCGCCACCGGGTCGTTCGTCGAGGCGGTCAAGCGGGTGGCCCTGGTCGCCGAGCGAAACACCCCAGTGCGGCTCAACTTCACGGAGGGCCAGGTCATCATCGAAGCGGGCACCGGCGAGGATGCCCAGGCCAGCGAGGCCGTGGAGTCCGCGCTCACCGGCCCCGACATCGAGATTGCCTTCAACCCGCACTTCCTGCTCGACGGTCTGGGAGCGGTCGGCACGGCATACAGTCGCCTGTCGTTCACCCAGCCGGGGCGACCAGCTGTGCTCTCGGGGCAGGCGGAGCAGGACTCGGCGCCGGACACGTCGTACCGGTACGTCCTGATGCCGGTGCGCTTCGCCACCTAGCTCTGCACCCTGCGCCGACTCCGTTCTCGCATCGCCAACAGCAGCGCAGAGCCCTAGCCTGGCGAGCGAAGCACGAGGGCCGAGCACGACGCCACATCTGCAAGGTCAAGGATCGCCGGAGCACGAGGAAGGTCGACGTTCATGCATCTCGGACTGATCGGTTTGGGCAAGATGGGCGGCAACATGCGCGAGCGGTTGCGTCGCGCGGGGCACGAGGTAACCGGCTTCGACCACAACCCCGACGTCAGTGACGCGCCGAGCCTCAAGGGCATGGTCGAGATGCTGCCGTCGCCGAAGATCGTCTGGATCATGGTGCCGGCCGGCGATCCCACTCGGGAGACGATCCACGAGCTCAGTGACCTGCTGGGTGAGGGAGACCTGGTCATCGACGGCGGGAACAGCCGGTTCACCGACGACCTGGTCAACGCCGAATCCCTCGCGGAAAAGAAGATCAGGTATCTCGACTGTGGCGTGAGCGGCGGCATCTGGGGCCTACACAACGGCTACGGGCTGATGGTGGGCGGCGGCGACGATGTCGTCGAGTCGGTGATGCCCATCTTCGACGCGCTCCGTCCTGAGGGGCCGCGTGAGGAGGGCTTCGTCCACGCGGGGTCGGTCGGCGCCGGGCACTACGCCAAGATGGTGCACAACGGCATCGAGTACGGCCTCATGCAGGCGTATTCCGAGGGCTTCGAGCTGCTCATGGCCAAGGACATCGTCAAGGACGTCCACGGCTGCTTCAAGGCCTGGACCCGTGGCACGGTCGTGCGGTCCTGGCTCCTCGACCTGCTGGTCAAGGCGTTGGAAGAGGACCCGGGGCTGCAGCAGATCAGCGGCTACACCGCGGATTCCGGCGAGGGTCGGTGGACCGTCGAGGAGGCTATCGCCAACTCCGTGCCGATGCCCGTGATCTCCGCCGCACTGTTCGCCCGGTTCGGCTCCCGACAGGATGACTCGCCGACGATGAAGGCAGTGGCCGCTCTGCGCAACCAGTTCGGTGGCCACGCCGTGCACGCTGCCGCAGCTGCGTCGGACAAGCCGTTGCACGAGGCCGCGGCAGAGAAGGGCGCTGAGCTGGCCAGCGCCGGCCCCACGTCCGGAGCAGGAGCTACCGGCGCCGACGGCACCACCGCGGGGCCCAGTTCAGGCACCGCGTCGACCAGCTAGGGGCAGTGCACCTCAGCCAGCTCGTGGTCAACGACTTCCGGAGTTACGGCAGCGCCGAGCTGAGTCTCGTTCCGGGCGTCACCGTCCTGCTCGGGCTGAACGGGCAGGGCAAGACCAATCTGGTCGAGGCGGCCGGCTATCTGGCTTCGCTGAGCAGTCACCGGGTGGCCACCGACGCCGCGCTGGTGCGGCACGGCTCGGCCCAGGCGGTCGTGCGCGGGATGGTCGAGCGCGACGGCCGGCAGACCCTGCTCGAGCTGGAGATCAACCCAGGCCGGGCTAACCGTGCTCGGCTGAACCGGTCGCCCGTCCCCCGGCCGCGGGAGATCCTGGGCGTGCTGCGGACCGTGCTCTTCGCCCCGGAGGACCTCGCGCTGGTCAAGGGCGACCCGGCCGACCGCCGCCGGTTCCTCGACGAGCTGCTCGTCTCCCGCCAGCCACGCTATGCCGCCGTCAGGGGCGACTACGACCGGGTGCTGAAGCAGCGCAACGCCTTGCTCAAGTCGGCCGCCCCCGCGCTGCGCCGAGTCACCGGCGCTCGTGCACGGACCGCGGCACCGGGCGGCCAGGACGGGCCGAGCGGGTCAAGCGGGTCAAGCGGGTCGGCGCCGGCCGATGCGCTGCGCACGCTGGAAATCTGGGACGCTCAGCTCGCGCAGGTCGGTGCTGCCCTGCTGTACGCGCGGCTGCGACTGCTTCGCGACCTCACGCCATACCTCGTGCAGGCATATCAGCAGCTCAGCGCCTCGACATCCGCAGTCGGAGCGACGTACCGCTCGTCCCTTGACGAGCCGGCCTCACTGGCCATCGGGGCCGGTGAGGTGCCCTCGATCGAGGCGTTGCACGACCTGATCCTGGGGTCGCTCGCCCTCGTCCGTACGCAGGAGCTCGACCGCGGGATCACCCTGGTTGGACCGCACCGCGACGACGTGCTGCTCAGGCTGGGCGAGCTTCCTGCCAAGGGTTACGCCAGCCACGGCGAGTCGTGGTCGCTGGCCCTTGCCCTTCGCCTGGCGGCGTTCGAGCTGCTCCGGCACGATCTGGGCACCGACCCGGTGCTGATCCTCGACGACGTCTTCGCCGAACTCGACGTCGGGCGGCGGGAGCGGCTGGCGGCGCGCGTGGTCCAGGCCGAGCAAGTGCTCGTCACGGCCGCCGTGCCGCAGGACGTGCCGGACATCCTGACCGGCGGCGGCGCGACGACGTATCACGTGAACTCCGGTGAGGTGGCACGCGTTGACTGACCGGCCGGAGCAGCCACCCGACGGACTCGACCCCGCGGACGGTCGCGTTGACGATCGGCTTGGCGATCAGAGGGACGATCCCGCTGGAGCCGCCCGCGCGGACGCTCGGGAGGACGCCGCACTCACCGCGGCATCCTCTGCCCTGGCCCGGGCCCGGGAAGTCGCGCGGGGCAAGGGCCTGCGGCCGGGCAGTCGGCCACGCAAGGCAGGGCGGCTCCGGGGGCAGGCGACGCCCGGCGCTAGTGGGCCGGACGCCCGCGACCCGGCCCTACTCGGTGAGCAACTGGACCGGCTCCTGCTCGACCGCGGCTGGAACCTCGACGTCGCTGTCGGATCGGTCATGGGACGCTGGCCCGGCATCGTCGGTGCGGATGTCGCGGCGCACTGCGCACCGACGGGCTTCGAGGCCGGCGTGCTGACCGTCCGCGCCGAGTCGACGGCGTGGGCGACCCAGTTGAGATTGATGTCGGCGACGCTGCTCCACCGGTTGGAGGTCGAAGTGGGGGACGCGGTGACCGAGTTGCGGGTGGTGGGTCCGACCGCGCCCTCGTGGAGCAGGGGCCTTCGGCGCAGCGACGGCCGCGGTCCGCGAGACACCTACGGCTGAGGCGGCACCGGGGACGGGGCGCGCCGTTGAACGGGTTGTGCGACGCCCGTCCAGGGCCCGCCAGAGGTGCCACGCGGTAGGGGGACACGGAACTGGCGCTCGCTCTCCCTCCTGGCGCCTTTCGCGGGCTGTAAGGGGTGTGTACAGGCCAGGGCACGACGTGTGAACAGGTAGACTTGACGGGTTATCAGCGGCCGCCGGTGCTGTCTGCATAGTCCCCAGGTGGGATGCATCTCTGGATCGTCCCGGCTGGCCGTTGTCCGTGCCTGCGTATCGACGGGTCAACCCTCGGCGCAAGCAACGCAGTGTTCACGGCAAAGGAGCCCCGTGTCGAGCCCTGACATTCCTGTCAGCCCTGACCAGCCCGTCCCCGAAACAATCGTCCCGACCCCCGTTATCCCAGCCGACACCGGCTCACCGGCATACGACGCCACCTCCATCACCGTCCTCGAGGGGCTCGAGGCGGTTCGCAAGCGCCCGGGGATGTACATCGGCTCCACCGGAGAGCGTGGCCTGCACCACTTGGTGTGGGAGGTCGTGGACAACGGCGTCGACGAGGCGCTTGGTGGTCATGCCGACCTGATCGAGGTCACCCTGCTGGCTGACGGCGGCGTCCGGGTGCGCGACAACGGGCGCGGCATACCGACCGATGTCATGCCCTCTGAGGGCAAGCCCGCCGTCGAGGTCGTCTTGACCGTGCTGCATGCGGGCGGCAAGTTCGGCGGCTCCGGCTATGCCGTCTCCGGCGGCCTGCACGGGGTCGGCGTTTCGGTGGTCAACGCTTTGTCGCGTCGGTTGGACGTCGAGATCCGCCAGCTCGGCCACGTCTTCCGGCAGAGCTACCGGCTGGGTGACCCCGTCGCCCCGCTCTCCCGCGACGAGGAGACCGGCGAGACCGGAACGACTGTCACCTTTTGGCCAAGCGAGGACATCTTCGACGCCACGGACTACGACTACGAGACCCTGCGTGCCCGGTTGCAGCAGTACGCCTTCCTCAACAAGGGCCTCACCATCTCCTTGACCGACGAGCGGCGCGACTCGGCAGACGAGCCCGACGCCGATTCAATCGTGCTCGACACCGGTGACGACGCCGACGTGGCGCCTGCCCGCAGCGTCTCCTACCGGTACGACGGCGGCCTGATCGACTACGTCACGCACCTGGTGGGCTCCAAGAAGGCCGCCCCGGTGCACGAGCAGGTGATCTCGTTCGAGTCCGAGGACACGCAGCGCCGCTACTCCCTCGAGGTCGCCATGCAGTGGACGCAGGCCTACTCGGAGTCGGTGCACACGTACGCCAACACGGTCAACACCCACGAGGGCGGTACGCACGAGGAGGGCTTCCGGACCGCACTGACCAAGCTGATCAACGACTTCGCGCGGGGCAAGAACTTGCTCAAGGACAAGGACGACAACCTCACCGGAGACGACGTCCGCGAAGGTCTGACCGCCGTGATCTCCGCCAAGCTCGGCGAGCCGCAGTTCGAGGGTCAGACCAAGACCAAGCTGGGCAACTCCGAGATGAAGGGCTTCGTCCAGCGCGTGGTCGGCAACGAGCTGGGTCACTGGCTGGAGGGTCATCCCACCGAGGGTCGCGAGATCGTGCGCAAGGCGATCCAGGCCTCGGTCGCGCGGATGGCGGCACGTAAGGCACGTGAGGCGACCCGCCGCAAGGGGCTGCTGGAGTCCGGCGGCCTGCCGGGCAAGCTGCGTGACTGCCAGTCCAACGACCCGACCATCTCCGAGGTGTTCATCGTCGAGGGCGACTCGGCTGGCGGCTCGGCCGTGCGCGGCCGCAACCCGCACACCCAGGCGATCCTGCCGATCCGCGGCAAGATCCTCAACGTGGAGAAGGCCCGTATCGACCGGGTGCTGGCCAACAACGAGGTGCAAGCGCTGATCTCCGGCTTCGGAACGGGCATCGGCGAGGACTTCGACCTCGGCAAGGCCCGCTACCACAAGATCGTGCTGATGGCCGACGCCGACGTCGACGGGATGCATATCCGCACGCTGCTGCTCACACTGCTCTTCCGGTTCATGCGGCCGCTGATCGAGGCGGGCTACGTCTACCTCGCCCAGCCGCCGCTCTACCGGCTGAAGTGGAGCAACCACCCGCACGAGTTCGCCTACTCCGACCGTGAGCGCGACGCGATGATCCAGGCCGGTCAGGGCCAGGGGTGGCGGCTGCCCAAGGACGCGGGCATCCAGCGCTACAAGGGCCTGGGCGAGATGGACTACCGCGAGTTGTGGGACACGACCATGGATCCGGACCACCGGATCCTGCTCCAGGTCACCCTCGACGACGCGGCGGCCGCGGACGAGATCTTCTCCGTGCTGATGGGTGAGGACGTGGAGAGCCGCCGCGGGTTCATCCAGCGCAACGCCCGCGATGTGCGGTTCCTCGACATCTGATGCGAGGGACTGACCCGGCATCCACCGACCGACGTAGGAAGTCACAGACGTGAGCGAACAACCGCCCGGTACCGAAGGCATCGACGACACTGCCGGCACCGACAGCACTGACGGCCTCGAGGCCAATGCGGTGGCACCGGTGAGGGAGGTCGACCGGATCGAACCGGTCGACCTGAACCTGGAGATGCAGCGCAGCTACATCGACTACGCCATGACGGTCATCGTCAGTCGTGCGCTGCCCGATGTCCGGGACGGGCTCAAGCCGGTCCATCGCCGCGTCGTCTACGCGATGTACGACGGCGGCTACCGGCCCGACCGCGGCTTCAACAAGTGCGCCCGAGTCGTCGGTGAGGTGATGGGGCAGTACCACCCGCACGGCGACTCCCCGATCTACGACGCCCTCGTGCGGTTGGCCCAGGACTGGTCGCTGCGCTACCCGCTGGTCGACGGTCAGGGGAACTTCGGATCTCCCGGCGACGACCCGGCGGCGGCGCCGCGCTATACCGAGTGCCGGATGGCGCCGCTGGCGATGGAGATGGTGCGGGACATCGACCAGGACACGGTCGAGTTCAAGGACAACTACGACGGCAAGACGCAGGAGCCAACGGTCCTGCCCAGCCGGTTCCCGAACCTACTGGTCAACGGTTCGGCCGGGATCGCGGTCGGCATGGCGACCCAGATCCCGCCACACAACTTGCGGGAGGTCGCTGCCGGCGCCCAGTGGCACCTGACTCACCCTGAGGCCACCCGGGAGGAGCTGCTCGGCCAGCTCATGTCGACCATCCACGGGCCGGACTTCCCCACCGGAGCACTCGTGCTGGGGCGCAGGGGCATCGAGGAGGCCTACCAGACCGGGCGGGGCTCGATCATCATGCGAGCGGTCGTCGAGGTGGAGGAGATCCAGGGCCGGGTGTGCCTGGTGGTCACCGAGCTTCCCTACCAGGTCAACCCGGACTCCCTGGCGCAGAAGATCGCCGAACTGGTCAAGGAGGGCCGGCTCGGCGGCATCGCCGACATCCGTGACGAGACCTCGGGACGCACCGGTCAGCGGCTGGTCATCGTGCTCCGACGCGACGCCGTCGCCAAGGTCGTGCTCAACAACCTCTACAAGCACACCCAGCTGCAGACGACCTTCGGGGCCAACATGCTCGCCCTGGTCGACGGCGTACCGCGCACGCTGCCGCTCGATGCGTTCATCCGGCACTGGGTCGAGCACCAGCTCGACGTGATCGTCCGGCGCACGCAGTTCCGGCTGCGTGAGGCCGAGGAACGGATCCACCTGGTCCGTGGCCTGCTGAAGGCACTGGAGCAGCTCGACGCCGTGATCGCGCTGATCCGCGCTTCGGCGACGGTGGAGGACGCCCGCGAGGGCCTCATCGGCCTGCTGGTGATCGACGAGATCCAGGCCATGGCGATCCTCAACATGCAGCTTCGCCGGCTGGCAGCGCTGGAGCGGCAGAAGCTGATCGACCAGCACGACGACCTCCAGGCGCAGATCGACGAGTTCAGCGCCATCCTCGCCTCGCCGGTTCGGCAACGCGGGATCGTCAGCGACGAGCTGGCCGAGATCGTGGACAAGTTCGGCGACGAACGGCGTACGCGGGTGATCCCCTTCGACGGCGACATGTCCATGGAGGACCTGATCCCGGAGGAGGACGTCGTCGTGACCATCACCCGCGGCGGCTACGCCAAGCGCACTCGGGTGGACCTCTACCGCTCGCAACGCCGCGGCGGCAAGGGGGTCAAGGGCGCGACGTTGCGCGGCGACGACATCGTCGACCAGTTCTTCACCACCACCACGCACCACTGGCTGTTGTTCTTCACCAACCTCGGGCGGGTATACCGCGCCAAGGCCTACGAGCTGCCCGAGGGGGGGCGGGACGCCAAGGGCCAGCACGTGGCCAACCTGCTGGCGTTCCAGCCGGGCGAGCAGATCGCCCAGGTTCTGGCGTTGAAGGACTACGTCGCGGTCCCCTACCTCGTGCTTGCCACTCGGGACGGGCTGGTCAAGAAGACGCGGCTGCCGGAGTACGACTCCCCGCGCACCGGGGGTCTGATCGCGGTCAACCTGCGTGAGGGCGACGAGCTCGTCGGGGTCGGCCTGGCCTCGGCGATCGACGATCTGCTGCTGGTCTCCCGCAAGGGACTGTCGGTGCGGTTCACCGCCGATGACGCGACGCTGCGCCCGATGGGCCGCGCGACCAGCGGAGTGACCGGAATGAAGTTCCGCGCCGGCGACCGGCTGCTCGCCATGAGCGTGGTGGAGCGGGGCACCGCACCGGACGTCTTCGTCGTGTTCGAAAACGGCCTGGCCAAGCGGACTCCGGTGACCGACTACCGGGTGCAGGGACGCGGTGGCCTCGGCATCAAGGTGGCCAAGTCCTCCGACCGCGGCGGCGACCTGGTCGGAGCGCTGACCGTCGTCGAAGGCGACGAAGTGCTGGTGGTGATGGAGAAAGGCAAGATCGTCCGCTCCAGGGTGGACGAGGTGCGCCTGACCGGGCGCGATACCAGTGGAGTGCAGTTCGCCAAACCCGACCCGGGCGACTCGATCGTCGCCGTCGCTCGCAACGCCGAGGGCGCCGAGAACGACGAGGGCAGCGAGGCTGCCGAGAACGGGGCGGGAGCTGACGTGGCCGGAGACGTCTCGCCGGATGTCGCCGACGCGGGATCTACCCGGGTTCTACCAGATGAAGCGGGTAGCGTGTCGTCCGAGGGCCTCCCGGACGAGGGGTTCGACGGCGACGACGGAGGCACGCAGTGAGCACGACACAGGCGGCAGGTGCGCCGGCTCAGGCCGGCGCGACCGAGCGGCCCGGTCAAGCCTCCGAGTCGGAGCAAGGCCAGGGCCTCGAACAGCAGCCCGACCACGAGCTCAGCCAGGGCAGCGTCCCGGGCCAGCCCGCGGCGCGCCAGGGGCCGCCGGCCGTCGGCCCTCGCCGGGTCAAGCTGACGGTCTCCCGGATAGACCCGTGGTCGGCGATGAAGATCTCCTTCCTGTTGTCCGTGGCAGCGGGTATCGCCGGGGTCGTGCTCATGGCCGTGCTGTGGCTCGTCCTGTCAGGAATGGGGGTGTTCGCCGACGTCAACCGCGCCGTCGGGCAGGTGCTCGGCAGCAGCAGCACCAAGTTCGACCTGATGGACTACATCGGCTTCGACCGGGTGGTCTCCCTGTCGATCGTGATCGGGGTGGTGGATATCGTGCTGCTCACCGCCATCGCCACGCTCGGAGCGGTCCTGTACAACATCTGCTCCAGTCTGGTCGGTGGCCTGCAGGTCACGCTGACCGACGACTGAGCGCGCTTGCCGGGCGGTGCCGGAGGTTTGGCCCGGATCGGACGGTGCGGTAATCTCGGGCGTCGCCGCGGCCCTGGGGGCCCGGCGTCGTGCGTGATAGGGGCCTATAGCTCAGACGGTTAGAGCGCTTCCCTGATAAGGAAGAGGCCACAGGTTCAAGTCCTGTTAGGCCCACCATCGCGATCTGTTGTGCATCGCGATTGTGCTGTGCACCGAGACTGTGCCGTGGCGCCGTGCCACGAAGAGCACCCGCCGACCGACGAGGAGTCGTGCTGATGAAAAAGCTGCTGGTACTGGTTGCCTCTGCCGTTGGCGCCTTGGCCGTCAAGCGCAAGCTGGACGCGCAAAAGGCCGAGCAGGACTTGTGGGCCGAAGCGACTGACTCGGTGGCATAGGTCGTTTCTGCAGTCCAGCTTGGCCCGTCGAGTGTTCTCCAGCTCACGGGGACGTGGCGCAATTGGTAGCGCACCTGCTTTGCAAGCAGGGGGTTACGGGTTCGAGTCCCGTCGTCTCCACCCAGGTCAGCGGCCGTTGAGGGGTCGGCCGCGTACCCTTCAGAGGGCCCGCTAGCAGCAAAGTACGGCAGCAAGTTTCCGCGCGGCAGTCCCGCGAGCCGTTGCAGGTTGGCCGCCTTCGAGCGACGAGCTACACCAACGCCGGCTCGCCACCTTTCGCGTTGTCCGTCTGACGCCATCGCTCACTGCGCGCGTAGAGCGCGCCTCCGGCCCGGACTGGCGTCACTGTTAGGGCCGGGTGCTGGGACTACTGACGATGAGGCAACGGAAGGCAGTCGCGAAGGCGGTGACCCGGCACCGGCGGGGCGAGCAAGCCGACAAGGGCAAGATTCTGGACGAGGTATGTGCCATGACCGGGTGGCATCGCAACCACGCTTGCAAGGCCCCCGTACCAGCGGTCGGCGACACCGACGGGGCCGCCAGTCAGGGCGTCATGATCGAGCGTCTCGAGGACGACCAGGACCTGCAGGAAGCGGTTCTGTCGCTCTAACACCTCATGACCGGTATTTTGAGCACCCGCCCGTCACGGATCACATCGAACACCGGTCAGAGCTGGCTGAAGAACCTCGGGTTCGCCGGAGCGTGGATCAGTCGACCGGGGCCGCCCATACTCGTGACAAAGCGTCAGCGCGGGTGGTGCTCAGCGTGACATTCGTCGGCCGGTTCCACTACGAAGTAGTCGTAGTATTTGTTGAACGTGACCGCGAACCGGTCCAGGAAGCCCGCAGTCCCTAGAATGCCTTGGAACGGCATCTGAAGCGTCTTGTCAAGCGCGAAGGCGATGTCGGTCGTCCAACTCATGTCGGGACACTGGACGAGGGTCAGCGAGACCGTCTCCCACTGCACTGTCCAGGTTCCGCCTAATAGGCGGATGTTGTCGAGGCGCGCACCGGCTGGACGGATCCTGAGCCCCAGTGCGTCGGCAGTCCCACGGTCGAAGAAGGAGATGGGTGCTCCAGTGTCGATGAGCGCCCTGAGCGTCCAGTCGCCGGTCGCTCCATGTTCGAGACGGATGTCGAGCGTAGGCCTCAGGACCGGTGGGTTGCCTTCCTCGCGGTATGGGAAGACCCGATCCTCAACCGACACCGATGACGATGTCGTCTGTGCGAGGTGCCACAAACTGCGCGACGGCTCCCTCGCCGGCCAGGCCCATACTACGGACCTTGGGCACCAACTCGGCTGAGTTGTATGCCGCCGCGATGACCTCGCCGTTCTTGACAGCGATCCACATACCGGCCCAGTGATCTAGGCCAGCCATCTGACGCTGAGGTTCGACGTGGTTCGGCGTGCGCATATCACGACTATACGACCGTCGCTTGACGACACGCAGCACTGATCTAAACATAGTAGTCTCCCGTCTAGCGTGACGCTTTACGCGTCATCCATCACAAGGTAGTCACTTGAGCGATCCGCAGACCGAGGCACGCCGCCGGTCAGCTGCGCTTTTCGGCAACGAGAAGACCGCCGAGGTGCTCCTGGCATTCGACGCCATGAGCGAGCCCCGGTCGGCCACGGCAACCCAGTTGGCGAAGGCAACCGACATCACCCATGGGCTGGTTCGGGAGGTCCTGGTGCGGCTTACCTCGGCTGGGCTGCTCCTGGCGGCTCCAAAGGTCGGCGGCAGTCGCAGTGCCCAGTACTACTCGCCTTCTGATCCAGCCTCGTGGGCCTCGGCTGTCGAGTTGGCCCGTTCGATGTCGCCGGGAGTCGGCGTCTCTGCCGGGGGAACGCTCATGCCACCACGGAGGCCTGCGCCCCCCTAGTTCTCCCTCGTATAACACCCCGGCTGGCCGCCGGGACTGGCTCTGCTCGTCGTGGCCGATGCAGCGGGCGCATCGTGACCGGGTCGTCCTCCTCGGCCGCTGTGGCTGATCGACCAGCCACAGCAACCGTTGCGTGAACCTCGCGACCGACATCCCGCAAGGCTCCGCGGGGACTCGGGGGCGCTCTGACACCTCCAAGTCAGTGGCGAGAACGCGAGTGCTTCTCGATCACAGTTCGTCACCTCATACCGTGCCGGATCACCGTCGATTGCGTCGTCGCGTGCGTCCGCCACCGGCACGAAGCCTTCGAGCACGCTGATCCGTCGGGCGAGCGTCATGGCTCGAACGCTAAGCGCGACCGCCGACAGTGCTCACGAACGTGGTAGTCGACGTCGGCATACAAGGCGCTCCCGGGCTTTAGGCCCAGCACCGCGGCTCACCGCGTCCGCTGCCTCCGCATCGCCGTAAGCGGTCGCGTCGGTGTCGGTGTAGTGGTACGGCTTGGTGCCGAACATGCAGAACGGCTGCCGACCCATGTACGTCGGCAGGATCCGCCAGCCCTGCGCCGTGACGGACGTGACCCACGAGGCGGTCACGTTGGGCTGCGTGCAGGCGCGGTTCACGCCGCCGAAATAGGTACTGACCGTGCGGTACGGCGAGGCGCGCCTGGCCCGTAGCGAGGCCACAGCCGGTGCGCTGCACCCGTCGAAACCGAGCCCGCTGGTCCGCGTCGCCGAAGCGGCCGACGGGTAGGCAGTCGGGGTGTCCGGATCGCCCGCGGCGGGAGCTGCGGTGAGGACGAGCGCGGCGGCCGCCGCACCATCCCCGACACTCCGGGGTGACCACCGCGACACTGGTGCCGTCAGCGTCATCCGCGACCCCAGCAGGAGCAGACATGGACCCACGCAGCCAGACCCGAGTCGAGCACCCCGTCGTGGTTGCGCGCACCGCAATCGCCGGCAGTCGCAGTTGCAGCTTCGCGTCGCCGACCGGATCACGGCCTTCGCCGGTTCGATGCCCTTCGCGCCGTCCTCTTAGCGGCTTGGATGCTGCTGATCGAGCAGAGCCCCTGGCCGACGCTGAGCCTGATCGTCTCCCGACCACGCCGACCACGCCGACCACGCCGACCACGCCGGCCACCCCGACCAGGCACGATGACGACGATCTCAGGTCTTACCGGTACCGTCTGCTGCAGCAGCCCGAACACGTCGGAGCCCGTTGCGGGAGCCGGCCAGGGCGTGACGACCCCCACCATCACCCAGGAGTCATCGTGAGCTTCTTCAGCAAGGCCCTCAAGAGTGGGCTGGTCCTCAAGGCGTTCGAGATTGTCAAGCGCGAGGCGGCCAAGCCCGAGAACCAGCGCAAGGCCCGGGAACTGCTGATGAAGGCCAAGAACCGCAACACGCGCCGCCGCATCTGACCGGCTGAGGACCGTCGGCCGGGTCACGCGCCCCGAGCGGGCGGATCGGCAGGCAGATCGACCGGAGCGTTGAGCCGCCCCGACAGCAGCGGTGCCCCAGGATCCCAGCTGGTGCCGTCGCGCTCGTCTCGGCGGCGCCGGGCGATGGCCGACAGCGCTTCGAGCACCACCCGGTTGGCCAGCGCCGCGGTGATGTCCGCGTGGTCGTAGGGCGGGCTCACCTCGACCACGTCGACGCCGACCACCGGCAGCTCCAGGCAGATCCGGCGCACGGCATCGAGCAGCTGACGCGCCGACAGGCCACCGGGTTCGGGAGTCCCTGTCCCGGGGGCGTGCGCGGGGTCGCACACGTCGATGTCGACCGAGAGGAAGACGCCCTCGCACTGGTCCGTGGCGATGACGAACGCCTCCGTCAGGCATTCGTCCAGCCCGCGGGCCCCGATCTCCGTCATCTCGTACGACCGCATCGACTGGGCCGCCATCCAGTCCAGCGTCTCCGGCGGAGGCCAGTATCCCCGGAGGCCGATCTGCAGGAACCGGTCGCCGCGCAGCGCCCCGCTCTCGATCAGCCGCCGCATCGGCTGACCATGTCCCCACAGCGACCCGAACGCGATGTCGCCGGTGTCGGCGTGCGCGTCGAAGTGGATCAGGGAAATCTGGCCGTGGCCCAACGCGTTGGCCACGCCCTTGGCGTCAGGGAAGGTGATCGAGTGGTCACCCCCGAGGACGACCGGTATGGCGCCCCCCCGGGTCACCTTCTCCACCGCGGCTTCCAGCGCCGGCAGCGCCACCTCGATGTCGCCGGAGTACATCTCCACGTCCCCGGCGTCGACCACGGAGAGCTCGACCAGACCGTCGGTACGCAGGGCCAGGCTCGGGCGCGACCCGTCGAAGGGCAGGTAGTCGGTCATCCGGATCGCCTGCGGCCCGAAGCGGGTCCCGGGGCGGTGTGACGTACCGCCGTCGAACGGTGCGCCCACGATGACGACGTCCGCGTCGGCGTACGTCGAGGGTTCGTCGAGATCGCAGCGCGGCACCCCCAGGAACGTGATGTCCGGACCGTATTGCGCGCCGTACCGGCTCATCTGGCGAGTGTGCTGCTGGCGGGTGTGCTGCTCAGTGGCGGTGCTCGCCCTCTTCGTGGTGAGCGCCCGACCCGTCGGCCGGCGGTATGCCCGCGTCGTCCCCTGGCACGGCGTCGACGACGGTGACGTCTTCCTCGTCCACCGACATCAGGCCCTCGAGGTTGCCCAGGTCGCCCGCCGGATCGTTCGTCGCGGCGGCGTCCGACGTCGTCGCGTCGAAGACCGGAGTTGCCGAGTCGTCCACGATGTCGGCCGCAGGGGTGGCAGGCGCGGCGTACGGATCGGACAGCGGCGTCGCCCAGGGGTCGTCGTCGCTCTTCCTGCGCTGACTGAACACGGCGGCGGCCGCCGCCAGGGCACCGGCCAGCACGCTGAGGATCAGCAGGAGCTTGGCTCTGGCGCCACCCTTGGGCTGTGTCTCGGCCTCGCCCGAGAGGACGGCGGCTGCACCGTTGGTGCGGTCGGTCACCTCGTCCTTGACGGCCAGGCTGCTGGCGGCAAGGGCAGCGACGAGCTCGGACAGGCGGGGTAGCAGCTCGTCCACGATCTTGTCACGGCTCTTGTCCACCACCGGGCCCAGGCTCTGGACCGCCGTGTCCAGCCTTGGTGCCGCCACCCCGATCCCCCGGCCCACGCGCGGCTTGGCCCAATCGCGGGCCGCGCCGACTCTCTGGTCCACCCTTGGACGGGCCCACGTCCGCACGATCTCGACCTGGGGCTTGCCCCAGAGCCGGTTGGAGCGGGAGGCTGCCTCGACGGCGGCGGCCTCTGCGGCCGCCGCTTCTGCCGCTGCGGCGTCCTTTTGGGCCTTGCTCTGCATACCGAACACGGTCTCTCCTTGCACTCGCCGGTTGTGGTCCTGACTCAGGGGCCATCCTGCCCTGTCTATGGCGCGGGTGCGAACACGGCCGGGTATGCAGGGGGTCCAGCAGGGTGACCGCCCGCCTGGCGTGCGTCCCCGGAGCCGGGCCGCCGCGCCGTGCGAGGATGGCGCGCATGACGCAGCAGCCGCAGCAGACGAATGTCACCCTGCACACCAATCACGGCGACATAAACCTGACGCTGTACCCCGAGCACGCACCGAAGACGGTCGAGAGCTTCGTCGCCCTGGCGACCGGTGCCAAGCCGTGGACCGACCCCAAGACCGGCAAGCAGAGCACCGAGCCGTTCTACGACGGGCTGACTTTCCACCGGATCATCCCGGGTTTCATGATCCAGGGTGGCGATCCGCTGGGGACCGGGACCGGCGGCCCGGGCTTCACCTTCAACGACGAGATCAGCCCCGACCTGAACTTCCGCGCGCCGTACATGCTCGCCATGGCCAATGCCGGAATCCGCGGCGGCAAGGGCACGAACGGCTCGCAGTTCTTCATCACCGTCGGTGCGGCGACCTGGCTGCAGGGCAAGCACACCATCTTCGGCGAGGTGGCCGACGCGCCCAGCCGGGAGGTCGTCGACGCCATCGCCGCTGTGCCGACGCGGGGTCAGGACGCGCCGGTCGAACCGGTCGTGATCGAACGAGTCGCGGTCGAGGCAGCGGGGGAGCCGGGCGCACAGCAGGGCTCCAGCACCTCTTGAGCGGCGGATGAGCCAGAGCCCGCAGGACGGACCGCTCAGCGGGACGCCCGATCCGCAGCCGGTCTGCCCCCGTCATCCCGGCACGGTCGCCTACGTGCGGTGTCAGCGGTGCGGCCGGCCCACCTGCCCGGAGTGCCAGCGGCCCGCGCCGGTCGGCATCCAGTGTGTCGACTGCGTCCGAGAGGGCGCGGCGTCGATGCGCACGCCGCGGACCCAGTTCGGCGCCCGCCTCAGCGGGGGCCGGCCGGTCGTCACCTTGACCATCGTCGTGGTGTGCGTGCTGGTCTGGCTGGGCCAGAAGGCCGCGCCGGCGACGACCGGCGACCTGGAGTTCGTGTCGGCTTTCGGACGGCAAGAGCCCTGGCGCTTCGTGACGGCCGCGTTCGCGCACGCGCCCTCGACCATCACGCACATCCTGTTCAACCTGTTCGCGTTGTGGCAGCTCGGCCAGTACCTCGAACCGCTGCTGGGCCGGGCGCGGTTCGCCGCCCTGTACCTCATCAGCGCGGTCGGGGGCTCGGTCGGCTATCTGCTGCTGACGCCGCTGTTCGACACCAACGGCGTCGTCCGCTACGTACACCCCGGGACGGTTGGTGCCTCGGGGGCCGTCTTCGGGTTGTTCGCCGCCATGCTCGTGCTGAACCGTCACCTGGGCCGGTCCTCCGCGGGGATAGCGGGCGTGATCGTGGTCAACGCAGTGCTCGGCTTCGTCATCCCCGGTATCGCCTGGCAGGCCCACCTCGGCGGGGCGCTCACCGGTGCACTGTGTGCGCTGGTGCTCGCGCGCACCGCGCCACAGCAGCGCCGCAGGTTGCAGTGGCCGGGACTCGCGCTGGTGGTGGTCCTGCTGGTCCTTCTCGCCGGGGCGAAGTACGCCGTCACCGGGCCGATCGTCCTGGTCTGAGGGGCGCGGGGACTAAGGGGCGAAGGCTAAGGGGAGCTGAGGGGGTCTGACGCGCTCAAGACGGTGGCTTACACGGATGTGATTTGTCCCCAGCGGTGGACAAACCTGGGGATGAGACCCTGCTCAGCGCCAGCGGGTGGTCATCGCGAAGCCGCCGAGCAGCAGTCCGAAGCCGATCCCGAGGTTCCAGTAGCCGATCTTGGGGATGGGGTAGGCGCCCTGGGCGACGTAGAACGTCACCACCCAGATCAGCCCGAGAAGCAGCAGGCCCACCATGACGGGCTGGAACCAGGACGGGTTTGGCGCCGCAGCCTTGGTGCTGCGCGGCGGCGGCGTGTAGGTGGCCTTGTCGCGGCCTCTGGACTCCGGCACCGTGTCTCCCTGGCTCGACTGTCAGCTCCCGGCGGTACGCCGCTTGTGGCTTAGCGTAGTGACAGCCGACGGTACGCCGACGTCAGCGACAGCAGCTACGAGGACAGCAACGGGGCCACCAGGCACGGGAGGGGCGGGGCGATGCCTGAGCGAGCAGTGCGCGGCCGGCCCCGCAGGAGGGGGTGGGCCTGCCTGGTCCCCACGACCGCGGCGGTTGCCGGGCTGCTTCTCGCCACGTCAGCACGGACCGCCGTCGGCACCGACCTGCGCTCTGCTGAGGGAGGGGACCTCGCCACCCTCATCCGCTCCCGGATCGCCGTCACCGAGCTGAAGGCACGCGACGTCCAGCGGCTGCGCACCCGGGTCCGGCAGCTGACCGGCGCCGCCGCTCCTGCCACGGCCGGCCTTGGCGACTTGCAGAAGCGCGGCGAGCCGCTGGCGGCAGACGCCGGTATGGATCCGGTCAGCGGCCCGCTGATCCGGGTCAGCCTGGACGACGCCAAGCGCAGCGCCGAGACTCTCCCCAAGGGCTTCACCGCGGATGACCTCGTCGTGCACCAGCAGGACGTGCAGGCTGTGGTCAACGCGCTGTGGGCCGGCGGCGCCGAGGCGATGATGCTGCAGGACCAGCGAGTCATCGCGAGCAGCGCCGTCCGCTGCGCCGGCAATACCCTCATCCTCCAGGGCCGGGTCTACTCCCCGCCGTACGTCGTCCAGGCCATCGGGGACGTCTCCCGGATGCGGCAGTCACTCCAGCGCAGCCCCTCGGTCGCCATCTTCGGCCAGTACGTAGCGGCCGTCGGGCTCGGCTACGACGTCGGCACGCGGCCTCGGGCGACGTTCCCGGCATACGGCGGCACTGTCTC
>JAABUK010002273.1_pt1 | contig 34890 bp, 38 predicted proteins | sample 5559141 | NCBI WGS metagenome assembly JAABUK01 (sample SAMN10711869, study PRJNA513367) | rock metagenome | isolation source: Antarctica rocks | place: Antarctica: Victoria Land, Pudding Butte nord | collected 2016-01-03
GGTTGACAGCAAATGACCAAGTACACATCATATGACAGCCCTCTCAGTCATGGCCCTGTACGGAGCGCTCTCTCCTACTAGGCTGCATGGCTTGCCAAGCTTGTCTGCCAGCCCCTCATGCCAAGTCTTGTACCATGCTCATATTGAGGGGCACCCAATTTTCTGACTGTGACTGACTCTGCAGGTCCCAATGACTCAGCATGACTAAGCTTCTCTGGCTTGGCTGACTCATGCTAGCTTGATGTCGACACCCCTCAAAGCACTTGGAGGCAAGGCACAGCAATGGTCCTGGACACTTGACAGCCTGTGAGTCACCTTCTCAAGCCCCCACAGACCCAGCTCAGACCCCTCACAGCCCCCTCACCTGACTCAGCCTGAGCTCAAAAGCTTGAGTCTCTGAGTCACACTCATTACTAGCCTTGCAGTCAAGACTGTGGTATGGCCCATGGGCATGGCTAGGCTTGATGAATCGGTTCTATCACCTCCAATCCCCTATGAATTGGTGTTGAGCACCCAACAAAGCTTGAATGGCCCGAATCCATCGTGCTCTCCCCTCCCCCCTATAGAGGGAACATGCTTGTGAAATGACATCCAAAACCACCATATGCTTTTCAGCACTTGACAATTCTCTGCCACGGTTTGATGTCCAAACTAGCACAACAGGATACATGACATCAGTGTCTATAGTGAGAACATGCCGAGTGCATGCATGCACAGGCTCCCACGGCAAGGGGTACTACATGTCAAAATGAGTGCATGCAATCACACACAATGTCATGCAAGCATCATGAGGCTTTATAGTGCAAGCTGGGTGAGCAAGTACACCGAACTGCTCTGCAGCATATGTGCTTGCTGAGAAGCGCTGCTCCCACCTGCCACAATGTCAGCATGCAATTACATGCACAAAAGCAGATCTGTGTAACGCCCACACACACGCATCTGCAGCAGCAGCAGCGTTGGACCGAGCAAATACGCCAGCTCGATCTGTGTGCACCAGCTCGGCGTCAACTTAGCGCACTCGTTTCAGCTTGAGATGCCTTGCCGTCTCACTAATCTGCAGGATCACTTCAGCGGTTTGCAGCTCGAAGATGCAAGATGCAGTCCAGTTAGGTCACGTCCATCTGGGCGGGCAGGCCCCGACTTTGCAGCCAAGGAGCAATCTCATGGATCGCGCTGGACTTGGGAGAGCCACTGAGTGGTGGCATCGCATCAGGCAGCTGCGAATCCGTGGACAGGTACCGTCTGCAGCAGTATGCACAGTAGATCGAAACCTTGCACAGAAGTGACCTCGCGCCAAGAGAGCGTGATCTGCCCCTTAGTTCTTGCACGTACCACACAGGAGCTGCAAAGGTGGCAAGCACGACGCCGCAGCGCGGCGTGGTCGGAGCCAAGGTGAAGATCTCCCCCAGGTGACAGTCCATTGGAGGCAGTGGTGGTGAGCAGGCAGCAAGGGGGCTTGCCAGCCCAGAGTCGGTTCTGGGCCATCAGGTGACCATTGTACACGACTCCACACACCCTCAAAGCCTGGCAGCCTGGCAATAACCTCAAAAAGTGCCTTGTCAGACTTTCAGACCTGCACCGCTCCCAGTGATGCATTTGGCAACAACACTTTCAAGGTGCAGCATGCCTGCATATGCCTCAGCAGATCAGCAGCAGTACAAAGCCCAGCTGGTGGCACCTGTGGCACCCAGATCTGCTCATTTTCAGCTGAGCATTTGGCCATCCCTTTGTCCCACCCATTTGACCTGCATTTTTCTGGGTTGACAAAGGTTGTGCACACATGAGTAAGGGGCCTGCTGCTACAGTGCACTTGCATCTGTTGCCCCTTGGGATGTTGATGTCAAGTGCAAAGGGAAAAAGCCAACATCACTGTTTGACATGCAGTATGCATGTAAGGGTGCATCAAAGTGTACCTACCTAAACCCTAAATATATAGCCTAAACCTGCTTTGTGTGCTTGGTGCTGTGCTTTGCAGGATCTGTTTGTACTTTCTGCATCACACCACGAACAAACCGCAGCATGTTGACAACAGGACAGGGCTGCTCACGAATGCCGGTGCCAGGCTTGCTCTGAATTCATCGAGACCATATAACAGGACATGTACCCCTGTAAATGTTTGAAAGGTGTCAATTGATTGCACTTCCAGCTTGTGTGCATGTCAAAGCATGTAGAACTGTTTCACCAACTTTGAAGCAGCAGTATTTGATCAGAACTGTTCACCGTATCATCACACAGAGCCAGAGGTGCATATCCTGCTCTGTTATATCTTTGCGCTGAATGTCACAGCTCAGCATAGATTCTCTAGGATGTGCAGTCAGAAACGCAGTTGTGCATGATTGCTGCTACATTCCTCTTTGAGCTATAGTGTGTAACACTATTGCCAAGGCTAGTTGCCTTGCTTGCTACTGGTTTTTTTATGAGCAGCTGTGGTCTTGTGCTCCCAGCCCCAGCCTGGTGGTGGGAAATGGCAGCTATAACTTTTTTGCTCTGCTGCAGGCCCTTAGCACTGTTGCCAGCCTTGAGATTTCACACTGTGGTCGTCTCTGTGGCTGCATGCTCTTTGGGCAATTTCTGTCAGGTAAGAACAGATATGTTTTGCTGCATGCAGTCATGCAATGCCGTCACTTTGGCATGTATTGACAGCAGGGCACGGCAGACTAGTAGGGCTGTTGTTTCCAGATATGGGGCATTTTCACTCAGCCCTAGAGGTGCGCTTACGGTATGCTGGATTTTATTTTTTCCAGCACATGTTATTGCAGGATTGTATTGCTCGGGCTGAGAGATCTCAGTGATGCTTTATGACCATTTGAGGACAAAGAAGTGCTACCATACCACTTTAGTTATGTGGTCATATTGAAAGACAGGTCTACAGACATGGCTTATTGTTGAGACTGTTGTCATTCATGCTTTGCACAACGTCAAGCACCTAAGGGATGCCACACAGGCAAGAACATATGCTTGATTACTCACCCAGGTCAGCAGGTGAAGCCCTCTCTTGAAGTCCTCACCAAGCCCTTAAGTGATCAACACACCTGCTAACACCACAGAAGGACTGAATACCTTGTTAAGGCTAATTTGGATGCTAGGCTATATTGCCCAGAGCGTGGCAATTTCTGTCAGGTAAGAACAGATTTGTTTTGCTGCATGCAGCACTGGTGAGACTTGATGCAAGTGACACTGGCATGCATGGCAGCCTTGTCTTCTGCTGCCCTGGTGCTGCTCATGCAATCTCATAAACTTGCAGCGCAGCTAATTTGTGAATGTGATCGCACTGCATGTGTTGTAATTACAGTATCACAAAGTCATGTCAAATGCACAGCTATGCATGGGGTTGGCTGCTGAATAATATCATGGTCATCATCATCATATCATTCTGATTGCTGCTGCAGGCCTTGACAACCACTTTGCGTTCAGCAGCAATGCAGCTAGTGGACAAAACACAGCCCAGGGTAAGGTGTGCCTCTCAGGCAATTTTGTTTATGTAACACTGCTCGCTGCCACATGCTGCAAATGCCTGTGTGAAGCATATCTGCATGGTAGCTACCCCTGTCATGCACTTTGTCACTGACTACCATGCTACCAGTCCACTTCACGGCTGTATGATTGGCAAATGCTGCAATGACTTTACTGCTGCAATCTGCATATGTCAGCTGTTGAGCAGTCGTTGCCCACCTGGCTCTTGAGTCTGTCACTCAGGTGCTGACAGTGAGTTCCCTGGCTTGCTTTCAGCTTTTTCGCATACATCAGTTGCAGCTTAGTTCGTAGGACCAGCCACTGTGTGCGCAGCTGCTGCTTGCAACCTGAACGACCCACATAAGTTTCTCTCTTGCTGCTTTGCTGGCACCCTGGTGCTGCATTGCTGGTATCATGCTTGTGAAGGTTGCTTGAGCAAAAGTACACTGAAATCTGCTGCGGTACAGACTGATACCTTCTGCAGTAAAGTGTTGTTGTGACATGAAGCCTTGCTGCATGTTGCTGGAGGTCATTGCTTTCTGCTTCAATCACTCCTGCTGAGACCTAAAGCTTTGTCGATTGCATGACCTGATTGGCAGTCATGGCAATTTCAGGTGTGTGACTGTCATTCAATTGTCAGGTTTTTGGCTCAGTGACAGCAGCAGCTGCAACGACAAAGACTGTCATAGCAGCATTTGACAATTTTGTAGCTGCGTCAGCATGCACCACAGCTTGCATGTAGCGCTGCAGTTTACTGCCATGCTGGATCTCACTGTGAAACCCTGCTCGCAAACCAGCTCAGCTGTGCAGCCCTGCATGTCTGCAGCAGGCATAGGCAATGGGTGCATCTATCGCATTCATTGCATTGTGATGCTGGCTGTGCATACCTGGAAGGCTCAACTTGTGCTTTTTGAACGTGTGACTGGTGAGGGGCTGCTCTCACAGTTGCTTGCTTTGGTTCTGCTCCCATGTTACGCCTTCATGCAAGGAGCTTTGGCTGCATTGTGCAGAGCTTGCCCCATGACCATTGTTATGTGACAAGATAATTGCCTCAACGCGATGCATGCATGCATTTAAGATACTGAACAAGTGACTGGTAATGCAGATGCCCAGCTGGCTTTGAGACTGCTGTTGTGGTGGTACCCACCTGCTTCAGATATTGCCAAGCTTCTCCAGGTCATGGGCTGAGAAGGACTTTCCTCACCAGATTGCGCAATCCAGGTATACCTCAACTAGACACCCATGACATGCTTCTCACAATCTTTATGCCTTTCTTAAGCACTGGCTGCACTGTATGGCTGTGCCGTGATGCACAGCAGCAGTGACACATATAAATCTTTATTCAGACCTGAGGTGGAGCCGGTGATGCCTTTGACAACATCACTTGCAAGCTGCAACACGCCTTAGCAGGGTCACAGTAGCTTCTTCATACAATGGATAGCTGGTGGCAGCTTCAACACCCAGAACTGCTCATTTTAAGCTGAGCTTTTTACCCAATTTGTCCCACCTACCTGCCTAACAGTTTTCTTGGATTGACAAGGCTTGCCATGTATTAATAAGAGGCCTGCTGCCTTAGTGCCCTTGAATTGGGTGTTGGGTGTCCCTTGGTGATGTACATTGCCATGTGCCAGAATATGAGCTAAGATCTCATATGCAGTCTGCATGTAAAGCTGAATAATTGTTCGCCTTCCTGAACCGTAACGCCATAGTAGACTTAGGGCCCATGGTAAACTCAGGGCCATTGCAAGCAGCTGCCCTGCAGGGCAGGTGGCACAAGGCAGTTTCAAAGTGACTCAGGGCTATTGGCAACCCCTCAAGCACCCCCTCAAATCCGCCCTAGACTCACCCCGAACCCCTCACAAGCAGCTCTGCGCAGTCAACTCAGATTGAGAGGCTTGAGTTTCAACACTTAAGCAAGAACTGCACAAAGGACATGCTTATGCACTGGGCAACACTTTGTGACAGTTTGATGTCCAAACTAGCATGACTGGATACTTGACATCATGTCAACATGTGTGCACCCCAAGTGAGGACACGATGTCAAGGTGAGTGCATGCAGTCACGCACATGCAAGAGTGCAAGTGGAGAATCAGGTACATTGGATTGCCCTTCAGCATATGTGCTTGCTGAGAAGCACTACTCCCACTTACCTGAAAGTCAGGATGCACTTATACGCAGGCCTGTTCAGAGCAGCATGTGGGCATTATGCACAGCAATAAAGACTGGGCTGATGCAACTGAGCATCCACATAGGCATGCAAGCATTCTTGAAACACTGCAGTTGCAGGGCTGGCTGCAGGTGTTCTGGTGTTTGCCCTATTCTCTCAGGGACTGCTCTGTATTGTGACTGAAAGCACCTGCAAGCATACACAGAATCAAGCAAACAAAGCATTGAAGATCTGCAGACCACATGCTTGCTGTGCTAACATTGTGGTATCTCCAGCCAAGTGCAACACTCACGTAGAGACCTACTGTTGCAGGGCTGCCGGTGAATGGATTCCGGTGCCAAGTCTACTATGCACAGACCAGGAGTAGTGTATATTCAAAACCAAGGTGAGGAATTGCTGGTAGTCCTGATGTGCACAACTGTTCTGCATGAGACCATGGCCTTTAGAGCTGAATGCTGTGTATCACACATGTACACTTCAGCTGCCTCAGAGCGGTAGAAACAGACCAGGGTGCATCAATGTAATATTTCATGGCAACATCAGAATCTCACCTCATGCATGACCTTCATTGGTGACCAGCACACTCATGGCGCAGCTGTTGTAAAGGCTGGTGCAGAGGCGTGCACATGCACTGGTAGTTGCTCACACTCTTATGTATGATTGCTGTTATGCTGTGTCACTAAAAACAACACTCATCAGTGCCATCTCAAGGCAGCAGCACGTCTTTCTGCATGCACGTGTGATGCATTTTCAGCAGTGACACATGAAATCAAAATGAGGTTTAATTGCTGCTGCAGGGCTGCTTGTAAGTGCTAGTGCCAGGCATGCTCTGCGTTCTTCAAGACTGTTCAACAGCCCCAATGTCATTACGTCAGCTTTAAAGGACAGACTTATGTGCACTTCCAGCTTGTGTGCATGTCTTAGACAGGTGTGAGTTCAGACGCATCGTCAACACACAGTGTACTGCTCCATCAGCTTTGAAACAGCAGCTTTGCTCTATATTTGAGACTTTTTCAATGCAAAGGCAAGTTCAATGCCAGAGCTGCATGTTCTGCATTATTGCAGCTGGAAGGCAGAATAGTGTAATTTAACTCTTAGCTCAAGTAGCCAGGACTGCATACTATGCTACCAAACGAGTACTTAGCTGCAATGATTGCCAAAAGCAGTAGTGACTTCAGTGATGTGGTCTGCACATGTATGCTGCTGAGCAATCAATGCCCATCGACATTTGGGCTTGTCAGTCAGGTGCTGCCAGTCAACTTTTTTGCAGCAGCAGAGCTGCCCTGGACCCGCTGCCTTGCTGTCAATATGCGCGATCAAGGCTTAGAATGTTGCAGTGAGCTCAACTATAGGCTTTTGTGGTACATACGGTGGTATCACGCTCCTCCGAGGCAACACACTGCGCTCCTATTGCATATGCATATGGATTTCACACTCACAATCATGAAAGCTGCGACTTTGTATGCATGATGATGTGATTTGGCGTGGCAAAACCTGTAGTGACAGCATTTCCTTGTGTCAATGATGATGTTGACTGCATTATGAATCAAAGCAAGCTTGGCATGTCTCAAATTTTGACTGTAGACACCATGATGCAGCAGTGATGTTGCTGCACAAGTTCAGCTGTCTGCCAATGATACAATTTACACATCTGGTGTCTCGTGATTCAGGAGAAATATGTCCGTACAGGCACATGATAGAGTTGGGATTGACTTGGAACACATTTGCACACACTAGGTAGAGAACACCACTGTTTGCATCATGTTTTGTCTACATTGTGCAGCAGCTTGCAATTGCACTTTCCTATGCAGAATCTAAAGGGGTCTCAGCTGCAGCAACTGCACTTGAGTCAGAAGCACTGAAGATTCCCACTGGTGTAACCAGCGACATGCATGCGCCTTCAATTGCTGAATATGCTGCTGCTGCAGCCAGTGGTGCGCCTGCATCTGCTGCTGCTGCATCTCCAGCTGCTGGTGACATATCCATAGCTGCAGGTGATGAATCCGCGACAGCAGCTGGCGAGTCCACAACTACGACTGTTGACTGCAAATCTACTACCGTGGATGAACTATCTTCATGTCTAGTGGCTTCAGGTAGCGCTGCTAGCAGCATGCCTGAGCGGCTTGATGTCACCAGCCATGGGCAGCTGAGCAGTGTGGACGCTTGGCTATATACATTGGGCGGCATATCTTCAAGGCTAGCAACAGCACTGATGTCTGACTTGGTAGCCTGCAGTATGCAATACGGCATGGTCATGCTGGCAATGCCACAAACAAGCCACGACAATAAAGCATTCGGCAGGCGCAAGCAGAAAATTTCAAGTCTGCCTAGCTCATCTCACACAACTGATGCAGCTGACTTGTGCAATCCTCCAGCAGGGACACAAAGACCAATTATTGCTTGGCCTGCAAATTGCATGCCTGCTGAAATTGGTGTCTTACCAAAATGGTTGTTTTTGGCTTCTTTGGCTGCAATTGTGAGATCTGCTGCATTGCTGCTGCACCCTCTTCGCCAAAGGCTTCTGTCCATTTCTGTAGCTGCAAAGCTGGCAGCTGCTTTGCAATTCTATGCTTGTCTGTAATTGCTGCAACGCTCTCTATGGGACTGCAATATTGTTGAAGTTTGTATGCACGCCTCCCAGCTGTACTTTCAGGGGTGTTGTAGCTGGCAAGTTGAAAAGCGCTGTCTGTGCATGTCGAAAAATTCCAGCCAGTTGTTGCTTGTCCCTGCAGTGCAGATTACAAAGTTTGTTGAAATAAGCTGCACCTGTTTTGCAGGACAACTCTTGTTGCACATGGCACTCAAGTGACTTACTTGAGTATACTCAGCAGAGGCTTTCGCTGGAAATGTGTCTGTTGGCTTGCACAGGCGTCTGAAGTCAGATGGGCAGAGATGATATGGCAGTAGGCAGTTGCTCAGGTGAGCATGAAGCGTTGGGCCGTGATATTTGTGGTTGTTTACGTAGACGCTCCCGTCCCACTGTAAGCACATGAGTTGCTCGAACAGAAGCAGTCATACTTGACGGCTCGCACTGTTAGAAGCAAAACACACACAAACTGCCCGTGTCAGCCTGGCATGCCCAAAGTACAGTCCCACCAAAAATGGCCAGTCTCCTTTGGCAATCTCTGCCGCAGCAGCTGCGTTGAGCTGAATGCCCTCCAGCTGTAACTCCCATCTGCTCAACATGCTGGCCTTGGCAAGCACTGAAGCAGCAGCAACTGTCATGTCACAGGTGACATGTATATCTTGTATCCTGTGGCTGTCCTGGTCTGCTAATGTCCACTTGACTAGGCGAGGCCAACTGCAGCTGATAAGGTCACTGGCGTGACCGGGGTCACTGATTGTGATGCTGGTAACATAGTTGTGAATCTGACTGCGGTGAGTTCTGCTGGTTGCTATCAAGGCTGCAAGGCACTCTGAAGGCATTAGCTCCAGCAATCTTGGGACCTGGTGGATCAGGTCGGACAGGGGCATCAGCACACATTCTGAATGCGTCCTGCATACAGCAAAGTCAGCTGAAACCAGCCTGTTTGTCAGCAGATCTGCAAAAGCACTCAAAACAAAGCCCTGCACTGCTTCAGAGACCTCAGCCGCAACGGTACGACAGACTGACCCTCTGCAGAACTCACCCTTGCATGATTCCGCTGCCAGTGCTGTCGTCTCCACAGCAGTGGTACAGCCTCGGTGGGAGAGTGATCCGAAGCACATCAACGAGGCGAGACAAGCAAGCGGGAAGGACGAGTTCTGACGGGTTCGAAAAGTTGAAGAAACTGCTGTTTGATAGGCAGCACAACGAAGAAAAGGCCAGCTTGAGGCCATCGTAAAGTGCGTCAGACACGCGGCGAAGCGCAGCTATGCTTGCCTGGTTGTCTGCCCCAAAAACCATTCCTCTGAGCTACTGCTTCTGTCCAGGACGGCGAAGCGCTGCAAATATTTTCGGACTGAGGGCTGGACTGAGGGGTCTGCGGATCAGGAAGACCGCTTTCAGGGACAGAGTCCAGGCAATGTACTCGTACAGTCCAATGCGTGACATGACTGAGCCTAGGCTGATCACATGTATAAAACGGATCCCATTTTACAATGACAATTGCAGCTCTTGATTTCACTCAGCTAACCTCGAGGTTGCTGGGAGCTCCCTGCTCAGCAGCATGTTTCATGATTGGCTGCAATGCGTCAGCCTGACAATACTGCAATATTACTGCAAATTCAGCTTCCTTGATAGATTGGATCTCAGATACAGTTTCCCAAGGATACACTAATTTGCAGAGCTTGGTAAAGTGTCTGGATCATAGGGGTATTGCATCGGATACGGTATGCAGTCAAGCAAGGTTGTGTTAGGCAAATACTGACTGCAGACTGGGTTTCACCAAAACGTTGGCCAAGCTTGGCATGCCCCAGCTGCAGCAACGAACACAGCAATTGACTACACAAAGAAAGGCAAGCATATCTCCATGGCTCAGGCTCTGCAGGTCAGTGCACCCTTGGGAACATGTGAAATTGTCAAAATCAACAACGCTTCTGATCGATCAACAAAACAAAGGCCAGCATTTAACACAACAAACCTTCCAACAAAAGTGAGTGGTCATTGCCTCTTTGACACTGTAAATCAAGATGCTAAGCTCATTGATGCCACTGGAAAGTGTCAGTGTTTCAAAATCGCACTCAGAGTTTAAGAACACCTGCACCAACACTTGGGACAAACGCACAGTAAAATTCAGGGCAAACATTCATTGAGGTCCTAGCAAACATTCATGACACTTCAAAGTTGGGCTTACGGCACCTTCATTGCTTCTTGTCATCTTATGTCATCTTCACCTTCATGCATTTTCATCTTCAAGCGGTAGCAAACAAAGCAAAACTAGCAGAATTGAAAGCATATATGCTTTCCACCCTCCAATTGCAACACACACTGCTACTTCTGTGGATCAAATACAGCCTGAAACAGACTGCGGTCTGCAGTCAAGTTCTTGCTACTTCAGGAGAACCTAGGTCTCATTATAGTGCTCCAGGGGAACAAATCATTATCCCGCACTGTCATAAGTCCCAACTCCTCCGTAGAACAGACCAGAGTTTGTCGACCTAAGTATGTTAGTCTCAACTGAAGTGACTGTTGTTGATGCTTCAATGGCATGTGCAGGCTGTGCTGTGTTGCCTGCTAACACTGCGACTGATTGGGAGGCAGAACTTGAGGATGAAGTGACTGATGATGAGGTCAGCGCTGGCAACATCGCCGAAAGGATTGATGATTTCTGAACAGCAGCCAAGCTGGAAGACTGCTGGATTGGACCTGCAAAACATTCAAAAACCGCTGCAGACCCAGTGCGCTTCTGCTATGTACTGATGAGCATAGAGTGTAGACAGCAGGCAACTGATGCTGATGTTATGGAGAATGAGGCTGTCACAGGATACAGCAATGACAGCATGGAGCACAATGATGTCAGGTATGGCTGGCAAAATGAGCTTTGGTATGTAAAGAATTGGCAAGGCAATTACTACCAGGTGCATGTCTCACAGCCAGGGTGCCAAGCATTGCAGCATGCCTGAAGGCAAATTACCACAGAAAGCTGCAGTACAAGTCTAACACTCAGGCGCATGTGTGTACTAAAGTACAGTCAGGGATGCTAACCTGAGCTAGCAAGCACAGTGGTGGCTGATGTTGCGTTCATCATGCTGCTGATTTGCTTCAGGATGTTTGCATCACTGAGGATGCTGATGCTTGGAGCTGCTTGTGCAACCCCAGCAGACACAGCTGCTGCAGATGCTGATGCAGCAGCAGTGGCAGCTGCAACAGAAGTTGCCCTGACAGCATTGGCAGCACTGGAGGCAGCAGCTGCAGTGATGCTTGCAATGGATGCCACTCCTGAGGCACTCGCAGCTCTGGCCGCAGCTGCTGCTGCAGCAGTTGCAACAGCACCTGCACTCTTCGCAGCTGAGGAATTGCCTCCAGCTGCGGCTAAGGCAATCGCGTAGGATGTTGCTGCTGCTGATGCTGCTGCCCCTGAGGCCATGGCATAAGCGGGTGCATAGCTTCCGTAGCCTCTGAATGTGCATCCTGTTGAACATCAGCGCAGGAGATGAGCGTTTATGGGTGTTTCTGATGCAAGGGTCTGCTTAGCATAGGCCTGAAGCACCTTACCTACAAGTCTTTGCTCAACAGCCCTTGCAGTGGCGGTAGCAATACTGACTGCGGTTGAGCTTGCCAAGTCTGCTGTGACTGCGTCGCCGGACGCAGCTGCTGCAGCAGCATAAGCAGCTGCACTAGCACTGGCTGCTACAGAGTACGCTGCTTCGCAAAACCCTTCCTGAGCAGCTTCTATTGCCGCATTTGCGGCGCATATGGCGTATGCAGCAGCGGTCGCTGCTGATGCTGCCACAGCAGTTGAGCTGGCTGCTGTGCTTCCATTGGAGGCTGCACGCACACCATTGTTTTCGAAGGCAAGATACGTGTGTAGGGCGGGAAAGCGGTGACAAAATTAAGTAAACGTGTATGAGCATGCTTGTAGTGTGATGCATGTTGGCAATTGAGCACAGAGCGGTTTTCAGCGTTGGCCATACGAACGGCGGCCAGTACGTCAGAGCGGTTAAGGGTCACTGCTGAGTACTTCAAGCAGCGTGAGCCAAGATCTTGCAACTGCAGAGGTCCCACCTGCGGCTGCCGCTGCGGCCGATGCAGCAGCAGCGTTACTGACTGCCTCACTAGCTTCGTTGGCAGCAGCGGAGTTGTACTGCAACAGATGCCGCTTCGACTCGACAAGCAGCAGATCTGCAGCACAAGTGGGATTCCTTCGAAAGGGCTCAAAGACGGCAGTGCCAACTCACAGCGGGGCATGCATACAAACAAACGTCTTGCAACATCCGAGTCGTTATGGAACCGAGAGCACGAGGGCGATGCATAATTTCCATGTAGGTCGGTAAGTAAACGCGCATATATACCTGGAGAAATCGCCAACACGAGCAGCAGAAGCACCACAACGGAGCCGGCTGGTTGGCGTGTTCTCATGCTGCTGGCTTCTCAGAACATATCGCATCCACGCTGGGTAGCAAATATAGTGAACCCGTATGAATTGCCGGTGTCCAGGCAAAGTGTAAGTCAGTGCTCAGATTGAAGTTTTTGATTACTAAACAAACGGTACAGTCACGGAATTGTTCTCACGGGACGCGGATTGGCACCTAAATTTCGTTCTGTCGTCCCCATTCGCAAGCTTTGATGCGCGGATGTGTGGACTCACGGCTGGAAGCCCTGTCAATAACGCTAAGGAATACACAAGAGTACTATACACTGCCTCAGTCAAAGCTCGTTCATCGCTAGTAACCAGCTGGCTAGACACTGGGGCTCCTTGACCCGTCCAAACGCAGTCATGACAGGGCAGTGTTGTGACGCTCAGCTTTTCCTGTATCTGCAGATCATCATTGCCGACTTGCGTATGCACGCTCTTTGCATCCATCCTCTAGACAATCAAGTCAGTGGTTTTGAACAATCAAGTCACTTGCTGTGTTACTTTGTGACACAGCCTTTTGTTTGACTTAGTATGCCAAGACACTTGTGGAAAAGAAAAAGTCGTCTGTGCATCATCAATTTTGCAATCTATAGCCAGCATATCATGGAACTATCAACACCTTTGTGCAATTCTCAAGCTTCTTCTCAAACTTTGTGTAGGCACCTTGCACCGCTTTTTCGTCGTGCAGAGAAACTTCATGTGAGAAGATTTTGTTGCCAGGGAAAGGGTCGCCCCAGTACTTCTTGCCTACTAATGACATTAGCTCATCCATGTAGTGGCGAGCGGGACATCGACCTGCGACATGGCAGATGATTTAGTCATAATTTTGCCTACCAGGAAAAAAAGGAACTCTATTCCTGCCGAGGCTAAGGCCCTACCCCATGAGGGGGGCATTGGCTTTTGTGACATGGCACATGTTGGCTTGCAGTATTCTCAGCAGTGCTACATGGAACATACCACCTGATCTCACCTTGCAGAAATTGTCAGAAAGCATGCAGCCACAGAGAATCTACCCAGGTTCGAACTGTAACCACACAGCAAGACAGAACCAAACACAAAAACCATACACCAAACAAAGCTCAATGACCAGCATTGCTATGCTTAAAGCATGCGTGTTACTACACGCTGTGCATGTAGGCATAATTGTGGGCTGCTATACTTGTCGCAAGGAGCTGCAGAGCTTGTCTGGTTACAGTTGCATGGCAGGAGGGTGTGCATGCACTCACCATTCTTGTATGTCACGTTCTTGTTGTAGCCTTCAGCAGGCGTGAAGGCCTTGAACTCTGAGTCGGTGTGCAGCCCAACAGAGGAGATCACCCCTGCAGGCAGCCACTAAATTCCTCTCTATTTCCTCTCCCAGACCAAAAGTTTTTCATGCCACATTGAAGTGTGTCTGCCTCCTTGCTGACTTGCTGACCCATCGACGCACAGACACATGCTCAGCAACATGCACATGCACACTTGCATTCCCTGAAATGAACCAGGTACTGGTACAGAGGCGGCCAGGGAATTGGTTTGAGATTATGTCTCTACCCAGACCTCTGCAGCTTTTGCATGTCAGTTTGATGACTGTCTATTCAACTTGCTCTGCCATGCTAAGCTACATGCCCACCGTGCTGCCAAAAGACAGAACAAGTCTTTTGGCAGCACGGTGGGCATGAGACAGAACAAGTCTGTCACATGCATGCTACCTACCTCCCATTCTGATGAGGTCAAAAGCCAGCTTGATTGTGGGCTGAGCCCCAACAGCTTCAAGGGCGCAGTCAACCCCCCTGCCCTCAGTGCCCTCCTTGATCACCTTCAGGGCATTGTCTCTGTCCCCACCATGCACTGGGACTGCCCCAAACTCCTCAGCCAGGTCTAGGCGCTCTTGGACTGTGTCCAAAGCAAAGACCTGCATGAGCGGATTCTGGCCGTTAAAGCGCAGGGTGTGCCATCACAGTCAGAAACGCATGTTAAGCATGCTACATCTGAAAGACCCTAGGAAGCTTTACTGTAGTTGGAGTTAAATTTGGTGGAAGCAAGGACTGAGCTGCGCAGCAACAGCAGCAACAACAGCAGTAGCAGCGGCGGCAGCCGGGCTTTGTGCATAATGAGCCATGTGCATTCAAAACATCCATTAGCTCCAGGCGTTTACAAACAGCAGTAGCGTGGGTGTTGCGCATTCCTTTACAAGCACCAGGGAGACCAAAGTTGAGCAATGCAATCAGAATACCGTCAAGCAAGAAAGTAGATGTATACGATCAACATGACATGACACATCAAGGAGGGAAACACACAGGAGACAGATGCAATACACTGGAACACACAGGAGACAGACCATCACAGACAACAGACAGACCAACACACAGGAGACAGACCAACATACAGGAGACAGACCAACACACAGGAGACAGACCAACACACAGGAGACAGACGATCACACAGGGCACAGACCAACACACAGGAGACAGACCAACACACAGGAGACAGACCAACACACAGAGGACAGATGTGGACCTTCTGGGCGCCCTGTGCTTGCGCTGCTAAGATAGCCATGAGGCCCACGGGTCCACAGCCAATGACAGCAGCTGAAGTTGCATCATCTGGAAATTCCTTAGCCATTCTGTCCACCTCTCCACGAGATGCACAGAACCAGCCTGCATCACCCACCATTTGCAATTTGTCAAATTCAGATCATTGATGCAGTGTGGCGTTCTGCAATGGTGTGGTTGTTTCAACAGTCAGCAGCACTGAAGCTGTCTGAGGCTGTGCACTCAATGGACCAGCAGAGCCACCAAAGCGGCCTGATGTTGGGTAATCAATGGATCCAGCCTCAAGTTGTGAGGCAGCTCCACACAGGAAAGCCAGAAGCAATGGCAGCAGTATGCACCGCAGGGCTAGCTGGACTGCATGCAGCTGCGCTGCTGCATCAGCACTGCAACAGGTTGCAATGAGGGGTTTGAGAATAACATCAGAAGCAGACCAACGACCCGCAGTGGTGAGACGCAACACCTCCTTGCTGACGTACATCAATTCTGGCAGCTGAGCAATGCTTGTGCTCTGGTGTTGCAACAGGTATGCCATTGCTGTAATAGCAGCAAGTCATACATTGAAGATGCTCTTGTTACAGTAGACCGGGGACTGTGACTTTACGCAAATTACTCATATTGAGTCACAATTAGTCACCTGTTGGCAGGACATCTCCTACTAGCAGAGCCTCCTTGTCTGTTACGTTGTCAGGAGTTGGTATCAAGGTGCTGTCAGCCATTGGCACCCTCACAAACTCCGCCTGCATGCATCAACAACAGTCAGCCATGCATACATTGCCAGAGTGCCATATGCACACAGCAGCCAGAGCTGGTGTTGCACTTTGTGAGGCCTGCCTTATGTAGTTCAAACAAACCGATTTGAGCATACTTTCTTCAAGCATGTTTGATGCAACAGATCTTTGAAGACATCTGGGGCTTGTACCTTTGCATCATGCTATCAGCATGGTCTTGCAACATGATATTGGGGTAGGGCTGTAGCCTCAGCAGGAGTTGTAAATCTATGCTGGCACCCATTGCATTATGCCTTGTACAATAGGCCTATCAAGACTGAATATGAATATAAAAAGCAATATCTTATCGCCCACATCAGGCGGTGATGACGGCACATATCACTGGCCAGAGACTCTGACAGCAAACACTGAGTAGTGCTGAAACAGAGGATAGTCACCATCAACAAAACAGACTGAGCTGCATACCCCTTATTCTGAAAAGCTGCATACTGTCTTGTTCTGGCTGTGAATAAATGCAATGACCATGCACACACGTATCTCAAGTTTGCATTGATGATGCCATGAATGTATTGAGAGTGCCTGATACGGCTACCTGGCTGCCTTCAATACCCTGTCCATCCACAATCCAGCCAAACCTGCCACCCTTCTCACACCGGCAGGTGAGGGCATGCTTGCAGTAGTAGCACTGCCCACAGGAAGTTGAAAAGGCTGATGCCACTCTGTCTCCAACCTTGAGAGTCTGGATCTGCACAGGGTTTCAACAAAGTGCATCAAACAGGAGGGACAATGTCTTAACAGTTAGAGTGTGTGAAAAGTCATGTTGCGAGATAGCCTGTGAGAAAGAAGAAGGCGAGGATCAAGAGAAAGAAGAAAAATAAAGCGGAGAAATGAGAGAAGGTTGCAGCAGTATGACAAGGTCTGATGCGGCACATTTTGTGCCGCATATCTGAAAATTACTTTGTATGACAAGGAGATGGGGCATATGTTTTAGTATCAGGTGCAAATGTTGTCATTGTGAGATGAATTTAGAGTCCCACATCTTCCAGCATGCCACCTATTTGCAAATCTTAGCACAGGGCAGCACATGCATAGTAACCAGTGGTGACCACATGTCCTCGGCTTGAAAGGATGTGTAGGCTTGCAATACATCAACAGCTATGTTACATGCATTTAACATATGACTGGGAGATCAGAAGAGGAACCAAAGTGTCAACAGAGACTCACATCATCACCAACAGCCACAATGACTCCTGTGTATTCATGCCCAAAGGTGATGCCATGGTCCAAGGCCACCCCTCTGCCGGCGTAGGGGTGCATATCACTGCCACATATGCTGGACATCGTCACTTTCACAATCACATCCTGCACTGGACACAGCTTGATGCAGCATGGCGATGCATTGTAGCATGAATGTGGTCAGTCCATCAGAACTGATCATCTGCAGCACGACAGCAGATGCAAGAAGAATGCATGTCCTCACCCCTGAAGTCTCTAGCCTGGGTTTGGCTTTCTTGGACACTTTCACGCTGCGTGGGCCATGGAATGTGACAGCACTCATCTGCCCTTCAGGACTGTATTGCTCGACTGAGGCTGCTGTAAAGTGCCTTGCTGCCATCAAGCTTGTAGGCTGACAGGGCAAGCAGTGTGTATGCAAGCATGCTGCAGGAGTTGAGATCAAGGACGTAGTCTTCTGCGAAGCAATTGCTTGCGGCGCTTGGATTCTACAGAGACGAACCAGAGACTCGTGTAAGCCTCTTCGGCCTGAAGAGATCATCCCTCAGGGGCTTCTACAAGCGTGTACGGTCAAAGCCAGTGCATGCAGGCACAAACGGAGTTCAAAAGAACCTTCTGCAAGAGAAAAGTACAGGACTGAACAACGTTACCAGCTAGCTTTGCAGTTTGCGAAACGAAGGGCAGCAATGCATGCTCGTCCGAAACCTGACGTGCGCAACGTAAGGTGCAGTGCCAAGCTGTGCAACATTTTAAGCGAGCATGACTAAAATCTGAGTCAATAAGCTTGACCTGAGTCTGACGCAGCATTCGCATTCAGTGTTGCGCATGAACTAGCCCGATTGGAAAATTGTTCGGGCCGCAAACATGGGGAGTGCAGAAAAGGCCAGCGATCTTCTGCACTATTGGATTGGGCAACACAGACCTGAGTTTGACTTAGATGCTACAAGCAGTTTTGAAGCAACCGTTGCGCACAGCATTCAGGAGATCACGACTGGTACTGGAGTTTGCAGCTGTAAGCTTCTTGTCACGCCAAGGCTGCAAAACAACTATGGCGGCTTGAATGGGGGCTGCATGGCTGGCTTGGTCTGTATCATGGCAGGAGCAGCTATAGAAACTGTGTCTGCTAGATCTGGCATCGTGACCAGCAGCTCCATTGACTGCCTCAGTGCAATGCCCGGAGACGCAGTCGTCGAGGTCGTTGCAAAAGTTCGTACAGGTATCCGCTGATTGTATTTCTGTTACTCAGGTCATAATGCAAGCTTGCATGCATTCATTTACTGATTCAAACACATGCATACACTCAGCCTTTCTCTGCTGCAGTTACAAATGCTAGTACATCTGTGGATGTCATCCTGAAAAATGCAACATCTCATAAGATGATAGCAAAGGGACGCTACACAGAGCAGGCACCACATACAATCAGAGCCAGGGCGTCAGCTTACTTCAACACTGCAGCCTCAGCAGCTAGATCAGCAGTTCACCGTCTACAGACTGCTGCGGAGATGGCCCTGCAAAGAAACGCCAGTAGTGCTGCTAGTTCATCAGAGCAGACAGAGTCAGCACATGCAGAGTCAGATCAGACGCAGGATATCAGACGCAAAGCAATGGCCTCTTTGACTAGCGCCGGTGCTACTGTCAAAGCTGCTGCTCATAGGCTGCAAGTAGCTGCTGACAATGTGCTCCGCTCCTCTTCAGGAGACTCACAGCAAGCAGAGACAAACTCAGCTGAAAACGCTGAAAGTACAGAGGTAGGCAACTGTTGCCGCGTTACAAAAGCTGTCAATGCATGCACATTGAGTCTTAGCATCAGTGTTAGCATCAGTCTTAGCATCAGTAGCCACACTGATTACCATCAGAACTCATGTGCTCGAGCCGTCTCTACAAAATGTATTCTTGGTCTAATGCATGGCTCCAGTGCCCATCAGCTGGGTCATTACCAGCACAGCTTGCAAGTGTTGCTTTGCGGTTTACAGGCAGGTGACTCTCCCACTACAGATATTGCCAATCAGGTCACAGCTGCTGCAAGCGCTGCATCAGCAAAAGGCCAAGCTGCTATCAGCTCCACATCAGCAGTCATTCAAGGTGCTGCAAGCGATACCTCAGCCAAACTGCAAGCTGCTGCACAGTCAACATCTGAACCCGTGTCCTCATTACAGCCCCCGTCCAGTTCAGAACAACCAGACACGCACTCCCAGACCAGCACAGCAGAATCTGAGGGCCATGGGGCAGCTTCAAGTGCTGCCAGTGGCCCTGCCCCAGAGCATGCAAAGCAGGCTCTGTTGCAGAGGATAGCTATGGTGAAGGATAGCTACCGTGGAGATGACTGTAGCTGTTTTGACACCACTGTGGGATGTCTGCTCAAGGTAGAATATCAGACTTATTGCCTGGCTATAACAATGTGATGATTCTCTGACCCACCTTTGGTCCATGCTTGCATGATGCATTTGCACATGACACTTTTGCAATAAGTGCAATCATCTCAGCAATCAACAATAGACATTTCATGGGTGCGCTAAGCCTCTCAACCCTGAGAGGTGTTGTGTGTCAGATCTGTTGCAATTGTTGCTCTGTCTGCACACTGCATACTTGTTTCAGGAGCCTATATGTGGTTGCCCATCATAACAACAGTGATGCTATTGGTCATGTAGTATCTAAAGTGGTAGCAGTAAGCATAACAACAGTAAAATAAATGGTCCTGTTACTGACAACCTTATATAATAACACATGCACTGAGCTGTCTTGTGTGTATACAAGACATAGAGTCCATGCTGGTTGCTACTTGCATTTCACGACTTCTGTTCGTCTGCCCTTGGTGCAGCCATCTGTCTGAAACCATCTGGCAATTCCAAATGCTGCACACAGGGCTGGGCATAGCGCAACGCATAGGAGCATGCTCCATCTGATCTCTTGCTCATGATCAAACACATGCGTGACTGTGCGTCAGTGACAAGTACATCAACAACACAGGAAGAGTCTCAGCAGGCCTTATCTCAGCTTGACTCCCAAGTCTCATGAAAGCCTGCATGCATCCTGGTGCTGCAGCCTGTGGAAGCCAACACCTTGCTGTTTGTCGTTGCAGGATATCAAGGTAGAGGAAGGAGCATGCTCAGCAGTCTTGCCTACCTTGCTATTTGTTGTTGCAGGATGTCAAGATAGATGAAGGAGCATGCTCAGCAGTCTTGCCCACCTCAGCCCGCCTCTCTGATCAGCATACTGGTGCTGCAGCCTGTGGAAGCAAACACCTTACTGTTTGTCGTTGCAGGACATCAAAGTAGATAAAGGAGCATGCTTAGCACTCTTGCCTACCTTGCTATTTGTTGCTGCAGGATATCAAGGTAGATGAAGGAGCATGCTTACCAGTCTTGCCCACTTGCTGTTTGTTGTTGCAGGATATCAAGGTAGATGAAGGAGCATGCTCAGCAGTCTTGCCCACCTCAGCCCGCCTCTCTGATCAGCATACTGGTGCTGCAGCCTGTGGAAGCCAACACCTTGCTGTTTGTTGTTGCAGGACATCCGAGTAGATGAAGGAGCATGCTCAGCAGTGTTGCCCACTTCAGCCCGCCTCTCTGATCAGCAAGGGCAACTCCATGCAGGCTGCTACTGCTCCCTGGTAGATCTCATCAGCACAACAGCACTGGCATCAGCTGACAAGAGGCCAGCTGTCACTGTGACCATCTCAGTGGATTTCTTTGCACCTCTGCCAATTGGAGAAGACCTGGTGGTTGAGTCGCACATGGTCAAAGCCGGCAAGACCCTCACTTTTGCTGAAGTCAGTTTCAGGTGAGCAGCAGAGCTCCCCAGAGTTGCAATACCTCCATGATCCAGGCATATTACCAAACTACGCAAGTTAGTGTATCTTTGGGAAAGTGAATCTAAGATCTAATATATCAAGGGAACCCTACTCATGTTGGCAGACTGGACCTTACCAGCGTAACATTCAATGGAAATGCTATGAATGTGATGCTTGGCTGTGTCAATTGTGACGCCGTGCTGCGACGCTTGCACCAAACGCCCAAATTCCAGGTTGCTCTGGCCAGTTTGTAATGATGTTAAGTTTGTTGCAGCTGTGCAAGCAGTGCCAGCAAGGGTAGCTGTCCATAAGCCTTGCATCTGACCCCTTGCATATCAGTCCATTTGACACCTGAGACAAGACGCTGCGGGATTGCAGGCAAAGGTCTACTGGAGAGTTGATAGCTCAGGGCAGTCACGTAGAGTATTCAGCAGGCAGCACGCCATACCCAGATACCATAGAAGAATATCACAATGCCAAAGTGGCAAGAATCACCTCTAAGCTATGACCTCACGCAGCCATGGTGTACATTACAAGGCTACTCTGTGTCTGCACTGCAGCGGCAGTGGGTGGTGTAAAGCAGACTGTATACATGGCCAGAACACAATAGAATGGATGGCGGACTGATTGTAATAGACACTGCCAGAATGCAGAACAGTGCATTTCATTGCTTTTTCTTAGGACTACTGCACATGTTGGTCAATGCTTCTTGCTACAGGTTGTGTGCACAACAGTGTCAGCACTGCATCACCACTACTTGTCCCTTGATTTTCTTCCTCAAAGCTGAACATGTACAGGGGTTCTGCTGATCACACTGACGGGGCACAAACATCTTCTGTATCAGGTGCCGCAGTGCTCTGTGCAATCACAACCTGTCAATTTCCTTGGGACTATGCTGTACAGCACTGTACTTTCCTGCTGTGACTCTTGTCTCTGCCTTGCATACCCTGGATACAGCATGTTAGGCTGATGCTGCGGACCCTTGCCATGTACTGCATGGCTTGCGGAACATGGCTGTGTTGTGTTTGCTGCTTGACTACAGCAGATGTTGACCATCTTGGCATGTGTACAGACATTGAAGTTTGGTGTTGCCGGTCAACATTGCATGGCAGACTGGTTCACCAATGGAAGGAAAGGACATACTACTGTTGCTGTGGTGTGCAGCTCATCCCAAGATACTGTAAGTGCACTTGTGATCCTGTAGTACCAATGTTACAAAAGATGCTGAGGTGGCACCATGACGTGTAAGCACAAAACTGTGGTGCGGAAGGATAACAAACAGTGCACAAGCAGTGCAACATATATGTCAGGGAGGTAGTTTCACCTCTGGCCAAGCAAGCCCGGGCTCAGCCCTGCCCTAGATGGGCTGCAGGCCAATATTAAGTAAATCATCAAATCCCTACAGGGTCATCTGCTGGTCAGGTTGAAGATCACATGCGCTTGCCTGCCATCGATTCCAGGTTGACTGAGACAAGGCTGTTGTCTTGATACTACTGCATCATGCTGCAACTAGTATCGAAACAAATTCTGTCCTAAATCCATGACCTCACTGTGACCAGTGCATAGCACCAAATCAGCCTGTGAACCATACATGCACAGCCATTCTATCAGACTCTCATCTGAGGTGACACCACAAGTTCTTCATCATAGCATTGGTCCATCTTAGCATAGTCTCACATTTTCTGGCATTTCACGCTATGGACGGGTGGAAAATGTGAACCCAGCATCCTCGAAAACCTGAATTTCATTGTGACTAATGAGCAAGTCCCACCTGCACTGAGGACCCTGATCAGAGAGACCTGCCCGCAAGTATATCCTTTTCCCTGCAGGCAGACATAGCACAACCTGCCAACAGAGCGCTTGTGCACATTATCTCCATTTGCATGGACCTTGCAATGCTACAAATGCACTTGCCATCCAAGCATCATTGCACCGCCAAAGCGCACTCAATGCATGAATCTATGGCTGGAGGCATGCATTGTACTCAAATCATGGCTACAAGAACTGGTGATCGGCAAGGCAAGCGCGAGGGTGTCACCCTTGATCTGGTACTCTATATTAATCAATGGCAAGTCCACTGTGACGCCCGGCACAATCCCCTGGGCTCGCACTGTTCCGCCATGAGCCTGTGTTGGGGTACCATTTTCATTCACAATCCCCAGCTGCCTTGCAAATTGCGTAGTGATGATAGTGCATGAAGCATTCCCTGCCACAAGCCAAGCACAGACATTTGGTCATGATAATGAAGTAAGTCTATGTGCAAATGTTACAATGACTCACCCTGCATGCAAGACTGCACGCATGCTGCAAGAAAACAAGGTGAATACTTCACAAGAGCCCATGCGGTAGGGCGTTTGCCTCGGCAGGAATGTGAATTCAGGCCGGCAAGCATTAAGGTATGCCATGTACAATAGGCCAATCATGACTGAATCAAGATGAACACTTGGTTGGAGACCATGCCTCTCTGCAGAGCCCAATTGCAGTCTGGTGGGCTGTGCCACAAGAAAGAGCAGGAATTGTGCTTGGCCTGCGCTAAGGCTAAGCTACAAAGACACAAGTCAGGCTACATTGGTGAGTCAGTGCAAGTACAGGCTTAAGGTCCATCACACTGCTTGTGTGCATCTGGTACCAGAGCTTATCAGTGAGCATACGGCAGCAGGCCTTCTGAGACGTGACAGAGAGTTATACAACTTCAACACAACTTCAAAGGGCAGAGACAGAGCTGATTACCAGTATCCAGATGAGCTCGAGCCAGATGTGATTCCATTCCAGGGTCTTTGACCCATGCATCCTCCCAGGCAGATAGGCGCCGCTCCTCAGGGCGAGCAGCATCAGGGTCTGGCTGGTATTGGGGTGGGTTGACAGGGTCATATGCCTCTGTGGCAGCAGAGCCACCTGGGTTTGACATGAAAGCAGGTGCTCGTATGGGTCTACTTGGACGTGATGTTCTGCTGCCCTGGCTTGCTTGCCTGGCAGCAGCTTGTGGCTGTCTTGAAGTCTCTGCTTGGTTACTGGACCCGGTAGTTGGTCCAGTGGCCCCTGATGGGGGCACTTGGCGGCTCTGAGCCTGAATGTCATGCATAACAAGCTATGCTGTACTTTGTGAGATGTTTAAGCTGGACAGCGTTGATTGGCGTACATGGTACAGCCTCCCAAAGAGCTTTACTGCTGCCAGTACTACCACTTTCCAGGCAGCATGTTTCTCAATTGTAAGTTTGTGCAGTTGGACAATCGCATCTTATGGTCAGACAGGTGGCAAAATAACAAAAGGAACACAAATAAAAGCAACATTGACCAGCAAATCAAGGAGACTGCCTTACTGCTAAAGCTGCTTGAGCCCTTGCTTGAGCACACAATGCTGCTTGTATGGAATCCCTGCACACATAGTACAACTTGAGGCCTATCTGAGAAAGCACACCCTTATCTGCAGAAGGCATCAATTTTGTGCAGCATCTTTTCTTGCATTGACATATCAGCAGGCTTCCTATCCAGCAAATCAGCTGTTTGTGCCATTGCCAAATCCACCATTTCAGTGCAACCAAACATGTTATACAAATCAAAGACAGAAATTCAGCTGTCTTACCTTCTTTGCTGGTCAGCGGAGCGTCGTTTCGTGTACCTCTGCAAAACACGACAAGACAGCAGAATACCGCCGCCGACTAGACCCCCAACCAGGTAGTGACGCGAAATATGCGCACCAAAAGGCTGCTGTTTAGCCTTACGAGCGCGTGCTTGATCCTGAGCACCTGAAGGCTGTGCACATCATGTTAAGCGGATTTTGAAAGTGGTACAGCAGCACTGCAACACCCGCATGGCCAGCTGCACCTGTCAAGCCCAAGAATTTTTGCAGTTGTAGTATTGGCGGATCCTGCGCATCTGTCCTGGTAGGTTTAGCAAGCGGCCACATGCCCAATTTCGGCACAAGAAACACTCAACTGGCAGTCTTATATCACACGCGTCTTGCTGCTTCAAGGGTGGCTGTCCGAAGGCAGAAATTTGCGCCTGCTTGCTCTTCACCTTCTTGACTTCGGTGCCAGATCAGTCATCAGATCAGTCACGAGATCAGAAATCAGTCAAGCACTTCAAGTCTGCTCCGAGACCATTGTGTCCAGGCCATTACTGCTGCGGAACAGCTTAGACGGCCTCATCCCAATATGCAGTCTTCTGAGAGCTTCTGCAAGTGCACACAGTGTGCATTCGCCTTGCAAGACTGCCACTTGTCCCAGCTGTTGCCTTCCACAACTGCAGTCAGTATTTTGCAACACCATTTGTCCTGGATGCTGCTAGCAGCGACGCTAACAGCTCTGGTGACAATGATTTATTATGTTACTTGTGCAGTACCGATGTCACCTGTACATGCAAAACAGTATATACTCAGGCACCACTGCTTGTGAGTTGTGACCTGCAACGTGTACTCATTAATAACAATAGCACATCACCGGGAGGCATATTGCAAGCTTGTCAGACCATGGACAAACATAACAGATGTCAGCATGAATGCTGCACTTGTAAATCTCTGAAGCGTAGTTGCAAGGACACAGGTGTGAGCAGGGACGCAAAGATCACGTCTGCATGCTCGATCTCAATATTATATAGATGCATCTTCGTATATATCCAATGGACTTACAATGATGTAACTTCGATGGGGTCAAAAGGGCAAGTCCCTTACTACAACACTTACTATTAACTGCCTATACAAGCTTGCACCTATATGTGCAAGACCTGCTTCAACTGAATGACATGCATGAAACTAACAGTGTCTGCCTGCATCTGTCCTACTTGTTGCTATTTGCTCACTCCAATCACTCGGTACTTTATCATCGCTGCACTCATACCTTTGAGCAAAATAGACACCATGACTCAATGGTGTTTCAGCTAGGAGGTTCTACAATAATGTCTTCAGACTTGCTATCTATCCCGACAATCTGCGCTGCTGCATAACACAATGCAGCTGCCTCTGCCTGCAAAGGTTGCTGCATTGTGATCTGCCCAGTCTCACATAGTAGTGGCTGACCGCAATTAGCGGAGAGCAATCAAGTCAGGTCAGGTCTGGCAAGAACGATTAGCTGGAACGCCTGTAAATTATTATTATTATTAATCAAGTCAGGTGGCCATTGAGCAGAGGGTAGCCACATGGCTTGACTTCAGAGCTATAGTCAGTTGGGAAGTATGGGTTGGATGTTGGCATGATCAGGTCTGATGCTACGTTGTCTGCACACAAACACACAGACAGATTGTGAGCTTTCTAAAATGCAGCTCAAAGATGATTGATTACTTTTATTGACAACAGCCTGGGACACATTACGTATGCATGCCAACTTATACGTTTTAATCATGAAAGCATGCAAGTACGACAGCTGCAATGCAGAGATTAGAGCAATGCAAGCAACACTGCGGTGAAGCCAGCTGCCATCTAGCTTGCTGAGATTACTGAGCTGGCATCTAGGAACTCAAAGCCAGGGTTCAGCTACAAATACATGTGAGATCTTCTATGTTTCAACACACCGCTCACATGCCAATCAAGTAAGCAATGCAGTGGCAAACTCACCAATGCGATAGACGGAGCAACCTTCATAGCTGCCGGTGACCTGAACATTCCACCAGCCAATGGTGTGGTGAAGCAATGTGCCTGCGCAGTCATTGCAACGCTGAATTCTCACTACCATGCATACATGTATGATCATGTGTGACCTTCCACACTAATTCCTGCCCAGCCGGCAGCTCATCCATAGACGTCATGTTGACAGCTTCCCAAGCACGAGCAATGGTTTGTACCATGGGCTCAAGCAAGACCTGGCTTTGGCTCCTTCCTTATGGTGGCAAGGTCTAGGGAACTACCATCTAAGAAAAGAAAAGAAAAGAGTACGTCTTTTGGCGTCAAACTATTAAGAAGCCCAGTATTATACCGGGCTGCCCAGTGATTAAGAGGTATTACGTTTACTTTAGCCCTCCCTCATATTGCCTCAAGCTTGCAATACCCAACTATCATCTAACTTATAGTAAGAATGGCTCAGAGACTGATATTCTGTGCAGAGGATGATTGACAAGCTTGAGCTGCAGAGCTCTTGTCCAGCAACATGGAAAGCAGTTGACACAGGTCCGGACTGCCACTTCAGGAGCTTGCTGTTCTGATTGCCAAATGGGTTGAGCTTTTGAGTATTTCCAAGCTCTTGATGTCCCTCTCAACCCAAAACAAAGCAAAGGGCCCAGAAACTACTTGAGATTTTCAGTGTTTCCAAGCATTTAACAACCCTCTCAACCCAAAACAAAACACAGAGCCCTGAAAACTGCTTGAGCTTTTCAGTGTTTCCAAGCATTTGACATCCCTCTCAACCCAAAACAAAGCACAGAGCCCTTGGTTCAGGTTTCTCAAGCGTTGACATCCCTCTCAAACCCAAAAGCACAGAGCCCTAGAAGCTACTCGCCGCGTGTGATGGTGCCATGCTGGCCAGTGGCCACATCAACGGCGACTGCACCATTGGCCCCTGAGGTGAAAGTCTGGGAGTAGCCGATCGTCAGCGCAGCACTGTACAAACCCATGATTTCTGCAACAGCATGCAACAGCAGTGTGAGTCAGCGCATTACTCACCCCGAGTGACTGTGCAATGACTGCCCGTGGGGACTGCCACTGTGATCCCAGCATTGGTGCCGGCTGAGTAGCTCTGTGAGTAGCTGGCAGTCAGCTTGGCTTCGTAGTCACTCAAGATCTCTGCAGTCAGTGCACACATGTGACTGCATTGCAGATATCTGCATGGCAGCCAGGGGCACACACACACACACACACACACACACACACACACCCAACAGTAACCCAGGGGCACCCCTCAACGACAGTGGGGTACATCTCAACAGCCCAGGGGGGTACCCAGCAACAAACCATGAATCTACAGCCATGAAGTAGTGTACCTGGATACTAAAGCATGCGGGGGGAACTGACAACTATGCTGTGCAATTTCATGAACAGCAGCAAGAAGTTCCCGCTCAGCAAGAGTGGCCTCTCCAGATCAAGCAAGGCGTGAAGAAGCTGGGCACAACCATGCTGAGGCAGATAAGAACCATGCCATATCAATGACAGTAATACATCGACAATGATGATCATTCACGATGACAAAGATTTTCCATGCAAACTATCAGATGGTCAAACCGATCTGTGCACAAGGGATTCTGAGTGCTGATTGGACAGGGTGCCGTGTTTGGCCGTGAATGCCGTGAATGTTGCAGTGCATGGCACATTGCATTCATCCTGAGGCAGTGTGTCACGCCAACCTTTGAACAACAAGAGGCATAATGCTGTGCATGCAACTCGTATGTCTGACACCAGACGCTGTAAACAGGTAAACTATTCACATGCAGCAGTGCATGCACAAAGTATAAGTTTGACCGAGGGCTTACTTGCTCCCAATTGAATACCAATGTTCCAGCTGCTTGACTTGGAGTAGGTGGCAGTGAACTGTACACACACATGCACACAGATCAGATAGCAGAGTCAGCAATCAAGCTAGCCACTGGATCTAGGCTGGCAGCATGGCTCTCAGCATCAGTGTTAGCTGCTAGCACCAACATCACTGTCCAGCAGTGCAGCACATTTGATTATGATGCATTGCAAAGTAACGATGATGCTGTCTGCAAAGTAACAATGATGGTCTGGTAGATAGCAAGCAGCTGGACAGGGTCAATCATGCCTGCAACATGCTACATGAAGTAAGGCAGCAAAAGCGCAGCGCAATGCTGTATCTGTGACTGTACTGTTACACAGCATCATGCAGTGCAACAGTGCTATGTAACAGCACTGTGTAACAGGACTTACAGTGTATGTTGCGGCTGGGGCGCCATCACAGGCTGAGACACCAGTTGGCTCATTGCTTGCCACAGTTGCATCCTCCCTGCAACCCATACCCACCACACTTGTAGAAATCTATCGCATGGCTTATATAGCGACTCATGGTTCAGCCAACACAAGCTTTCACATCCACTGCACAGTATCAAACCAGCTGAAAGGTGCTCAAAGCTGACACTTGATGGAATGAGTACAGACCAGGACTCAGAACCAACAAATTTTCACACCACAGCCCACTGCAAGGCTCCCTGGTTCAACAGAGTACATGCAATGCAGACAGCTCTGCGTGAAAGGCATCTCGTGGCGCAACACAAGACATCACATCACATCTGCACAGACATGCACACACAGTGCAAATACAACCAAGATGGCAAGCAAACGGGTCACATGGAATCTGCAAGAACAGCTTTGTAATGCAAACTCTCTGATCTACAGACGAATGGCTTACCATACAACTTCGTCATTGCCGCCAATGAGCCAATCTGAATCGTACACTGTGATAGTCTCTCCATCAAAGACATTTGAAGTACATGGGAATGCACCTGTGTAGTCACCTGCAAAAGAGGTGGCGAAGCATGTCAGCAGTGCAGAGCCAGCTATAGTAAATGAGTATTCTGGCATGCAAGGCCACAGCTTGAGAAAACGTGCCGGGCAGAAGGCCCACTGATGCAACAAAATTGAAAGCGCAAAGGCGCCTTTTTTGGCAATGAAAAGCCACAGAGTGCAGTGCTTTCTGCTGTGCATTTGTAACGACACATTTGCTATGCCGGTCGCAGCAAGAAGGGCTAGTAGACAGGAACTCCATGCATAAACAGTCTGCTGGTCACTGCTATGCTGATGGTAAGAAGAAGATCAAGGCAAGCACAGGATCACCAGCACGATTCACAGGAGCAGAGGATCTTACCAAGGTTCTCATAGTAGGTGCAAGTCACCTCTACTCCCTGTAACACAACAAACACTCAGAATGCTGAGCTTGGGTTGTCAAAGCTGAAGCAGCTTGACAAGCAATGCTAACAACAGTGAGTGCATGCAGCAAATCATCCATCGGTCAATAGCATCTTCTGTCTTTGGGAAGTATCACGGGAGTCAACAGACACTGACCATGTACATATGCTGAAAATAGGCAACAGCGTATGCATGCAGTGAGTTGATGATATTGCACTTAGCACAAAGGTACAAACCCTGATGCAGAGGCGTACATGTATGCATAGCATACAATCCATTTTACACACACACGCCGCTGTGTTAGTGCGCTGTATTTGTTGACATGCAGTGTAGACATAGCGCATGTAACAAGGCATGCTGCAACCGCTTTCCACAATCAAAACTGTCATCTGTACTCACTGGATAAGTTCCGCAGATTGTTCCAAAACACTCGTAGGTTTCGCCAAAGCTGCCATCTTCGCATGCTTGTAGCAGAACCTCAGGAGTCATGCTGCTGTCATAGGTTCCAGTAGTGCACTTTGCAGTGGCGCCCACTTGCTGCTCAATCCACCTGCATTACAATACTTACTGTGAATAAGATTTGGGCACCCTTTGCAGTGCAAGGTTTTCAGCAGCAGCAAGTTTGCATTGCAGCTGATTCCTGCATTGTCCCTGAGTGTAGGGACGGAGCTGCAAGAGACACTTTATAAACTTGTGAGGTAAGCCTGACAGATGCACCAGCATACAGACTGATGTCAGTGGCTGTTGTGTGTGTGTGCGAATGTTTGGGCAAGATGGGTTCAGTGCCACATTGGAAACAAATTTGGAATTGAGCACTGGTCAGAAATGCATGAGATTACTGGCCTTACCAAGTAGGACTATAGCAGCAGCTGACACCAGCATCAGCGCATCCTGCTGAAGCGGGCCCTGCGGGGCTCTGAGTCAGGTGTCGCCCAGTGCTGGTGGTCTCAACAGCAGGAGCGCTGATGAGATCATCGCTGGGTCGTGCAGTAGCCCCTGCAAGTCGCAAATAATCTTGGATGGCATGTCGACGTTTAATCCTTAATAGCACGTGACGGTTAAAGATAACGTCAGCAAGCACGCAGCGCAAGGCAACTGTGAGACACCGCAGCAAGAGTGCAGCTGCGAAGCAAATTTCCGCCCTGTCAGAAAGCAGGCTCAAGCCGACGATTGGACATAGGAGTGCAAGCAGTGACGATACTGGCAAGTGACCACAGCAGCAAAGCGCCCTAGCACAAAAACCTTGCTCGTGGAGAGTGGCAACATGGTTTGTTGCAGCATGAACTGGTCTAGCATGCAACAGGTATACAGCCACTTTAGCCTGCAACGAGTTCAGCAGCGCGCTGAAGCACCGATACAATCCGAGCTGCTCGTGAAGTGACTGATTGCTCACGCAAAGTACGACGGCTGTGAGCTGCATGTGGGTGCGACATCCTAATCCATGTTGGGTTTCAAAAGTGGCTGTTGGTGAGAGCCTCGAAAATAGTGACACCAAGTCTACAGCTACTGCACACCCTGTAATGCACCTTGACAACCGACAATCATGATCAGGGCAACAGTTTGCAGAGCCTTCACCGAAGTCCACGCGTACGCGGCCATTATGCCCAGCTCGACGATCTAGCAAGAAGTGCTTATATGCTGTTGGTCGCAGGACCAGTGTCGCAAGTAGTGCCGAAGACGGTACTGCAGCCGCTGCAGAACTCCGGGTTATAACCGCGTCAAGCGCCCCGTGCTCGAGGTTGTGATCGAATATTCGAAGTAAGATCATCTATAACTAGTATGACTAAACCTCCAACAGCACACATGACAAGTTTTGCAGTCCCTTCACCGTTGGAGGTTTCTTGGCCAATGCCAAGTTGGACTTGACTAGTTCATTGACTGAGTTTGTGTGCCTGTAGTAGCAGCAGCAGCAGCCAAGCACTCGGTGTCTGATACGTTTGCTTATGGGTCGACATCTTGGCCAAGATGTCTTTGGGATGAATTAAAGATGCGCATGCACTGATGCTAAACGTCGCCGAAAGTCTGCAGCATAACGACTGCTAGTACTGGTCCAGCATCCAAGATGCACATCATGGCCTTCACACGGCTCAGAAGTTCGGAATTATGCTACTACATGTGGATGTTGCGCCACACCGTGGCGTTACTATGCACAGACGCATGCACACATGTACATATTAATCCTGAAACGCAGCAGCAAGCTCTGCTCAGCTGGGACAGCCGTAATCAACAAAATTTAGTGCCAAAGTTTCTTGTGGTCATTTCGTGCAGCTGTTGTTGATTACACCAAACCCTGTGAGCTCATTCGAAGCAAGGTTTCTCTGTTATGCAGACGGCACCAGCTTTGTCTTGATAAGTGCAAACAGAAAGTACTCATCAACATGCATGTACACATATGTACAGCAGCAAGCATACAAAATGCAGTTCAGACAGCTTGCAAGCTGTATCAGTATTGTTATCAATGCAGCTAGTGAGATCAACAGCCCATGTCGTCAGGTGATAGCTATATTGTGACAGTCTATCCTGGGTTGCTACATTGAGAATTGTGCTGGCATTGCTTCACAAGAGCCACATCTGACTGGTCTGACAGCATTAATGACAGCTTCAGAATTGGATTCATACTAGAATTTGTAACCTCCCTTAGAACCGCCCTGGCCTCATTTCTGCCTCACTACTATACATGTAGTCTATTCCAGACAAAACCAATATCATGACTGAGGGATGCTACAGAGTAGTCTTGGTATGGTATACACATGTGTGCAGTTCTGAAAAACCCAGGTGACCTTCAGAGCTTGTCAACCACTTGATGCTGTCCCAGTGACAAGTGCCAAAGCTTGTCAACCACTTGATGATGCTGTGCCAGTGACAGTTGCCAAAGCTTTTGCTAGGGCATTAGCCACCACTTGGGATACAGATGTTGCCACTGCAGTTGAGCTTGCCTGTGAGCTGCCGCCTGTGTGACAGCAACACATTTGGAGAACTGTTGGGTACTTTTGAAGCATGACAGCCATGTTGGTGATTGAGTGCTGATTGCAAAAGGTTTGCACTTGCAGCTTGTGCAAACGCCCCGGCATGCATCAGATTGCATGATCATGAACATTTTGCCTGCAGGCTGAAACAACCGACAGGTGACAGAATGCAAAGGTTGACAAACCCGACTCAGTGACGGCGCACAGCAAATGACTGTCATGCCATGTGCTCAAAGCTGTACATGGCATGTGACGCACAGCAGTGCTACATAGTAGACAGTGTACAGACAATGCACAAGTAAACATTGTATACAGTGCACTGCTTTTGATGCAGATGGACGTTTTGCAGTAAGGCCACATAGTCCTGAGCATACCATTTGAAGCAGAGCTTGATGATGATGCCATGGCAACAGCTGTGGCTACTGCAGTCTGCAGATCCTGTGCATTAGCTGCAGAGGTCGCTTGTGCGTTGTCTGCAGTGAGCACACATCACATCAGGCCTGTTCTACATATCACAGCATACGATTCAAATTTGACCTTGATTGCATGCGCATGCCTAGGTCAATGCACTGTAGCAGCTGAGAACAGCATCATGTGCACAAGATGGTGCACAGGATACGCTACTCTGGAGAGACAAGACTTGTCCTGCACATACCTAGCTCATCATGAGCTGGAAAGTGTTAAGTTAGTATGCCTACAGCATCATCTGAAGCTCAGCTCAATAGCAGCTAATAACATTCAAGTTTGATAATGGAAACAATGGTGAGGCAAGAGAGCATGTCATGGTCAGCCCTAGCTTGCAAGGACTTGTCCTTCTCATGTGTCGCCACTCTTAGACTAGCCAAACAGTTCAATGTTGACATACATTCACATTCATGTTGAGTATGAACCACCAAAGCAGCAGCAGCAGCAGCAGAACAATGCAATCAATGATCCAAATGCTGCAGATGGTGGCTTCGTGCACCACGTGGCCACCTCTATGTGCAGTTTTGCAACAGGCAGATTGATGAGATGATTGCAAGCAAGCTTGCAATGACATGACTCAAGCCTAGGCCTTACTGTTGCTTGCAGTGGCGACAGCATTGGCAATGGCTGTGGCAGTTGCTTTGGCAACTGCCACACTGACAGCTGTTGCATCTGCTGTTCCACTTGAGCCCTGTCCTGCAATTAGCACAGTGAAAGCTAATTAGACATTTCTCAAAAGATCATACATGCTGTACAGCATCTGCTGTGAAAGCAATGCTGAAGACCTCCTGCAGACAGGACAACTCACATCCTGTTGTGTGAGATCTCATAGTTGCCTTTCAGCCACTGACTGAAAGGCACTGACTGAAAGGCAGTTTTTAATTGCCAAGGCAGATTGCAAGGTCAAAGTGGGTGCCATCAGCTGAATGCCTGCAAAGGACCATACACAGTGACACATCTGTTGAAAGGCAAATGTCTGCCGTTAGGCGCATGGCTGAAAGGTAAATCAGGCCAGCAAAGCACACTGCAAAGGCTCAGCCATTGTGCTTGTATGTGTGATGACTGCTGCACCTACATATGCAGGCAAAGCATGGCAGTGTCTGTCTGAATTGTCAGCAGGCAGTCTGCTGTCATGGCATACATGCAGGGCAGAGTTTTATTCCATCTTACCTGCAATGACATGTGTTCTATGTGTTCAAGGGTAAAATCTTAAGGAAGCTTCCTTTCAGCAAGCGTCTCAAAGGCATGCATTTGCCTTTCAAGCCAGAGTGACTGAAGTTCAAAACAGCACACTCACAGACCTGTAGTGGTAACCTTAGTGCTGGCTGAGGCGACAGCAGTGGCCACAGCTGTGCCTATGGCTTGAGCAGTAGATTGGGCTACAGACTGTACGTTTCCACCGCTTTTCACCTGCACCACATCAGACCCCAAATGAGTTCAAACACTTTGGTCATTGTCTGTGTAACATTGCTAGCATGCAGTAAGCAAAGCAAAATGTCTTGCACTGAACTGTGGGTCAGTGTGAGCAGCAAGGGTATCAACAATGCCAGCACATCTGATGCAGATGAAATAAGGAACACACCCGTGCAAAAGCTTGGGACACTGCCATTGAAATTGTGCTTGAAGCATTGTTGAATTGTTCAGAGTTGGAGCTGGATACGGACGTCACACTGCCTGCACAAAAGCAGGACTTTGATGTCGGCACAGGGCTGAAGACACAATGCAAGGCTGAGTTATAGCAGAAGCAATGAACGGGCAGGGCAGGGCAGGGCAG